>Ga0187856_1000088_pt1 | contig 89409 bp, 113 predicted proteins | sample June2016WEW_8_40_FD_132443 | JGI IMG/M metagenome (GOLD analysis project Ga0187856, IMG submission 132443) | Peatland microbial communities from SPRUCE experiment site at the Marcell Experimental Forest, Minnesota, USA - June2016WEW_8_40 | ecosystem: Environmental > Terrestrial > Soil >... | reverse complement strand
GAGCGGTTGGAAATCCGCCATGGAAGTCTTGCCGGCTATCATCGTCACCGGGGTCTGCTTTGCAGTCTCCCAGTTCGTGGTCTCCAATTTTATCGGCCCTTACCTGCCTGATATCATTGCCGCTATTGTCACCTTGGTCGGCCTGGGGGTCTTCCTCATCTTCTGGAAGCCGCCCACCATCTGGCAATTCACCGGGGTGGCGCCCACCGCCAAGGTGACCTGTCTCTTTTCCACCAGGGAAGTGATCCGCTGCTGGGTGCCTTACGGCATCCTGGCGGTCATGGTTTTGCTCTGGGGTCTCGGTCCGGTCAAAAAACTCCTGGGGCATATTGATTTCACCCTCCAATGGCCCCTGCTGCATAATCTGGTGATCAAGACTGCCCCCATCGTGGCCAAGAATACCCCGTATGCCGCGGTATTTAATGTCAATATCGGCAGCGCCGCGGGGACCGCCATCTTTATCGCCGGTCTGCTAGCGGTTTTGGTCATTCCCAACTACGGCTACGGCAAGGCCTTTGACTGCCTGGGCCGCACCATCAAGACCTTGAAGTGGGCCATCGCCACCGTCTCCCTGGTCCTGGGCCTGGCCTGGGTCATGAACTACTCCGGCATGAGTACCACCCTGGGCCTGGCCTTCACCGCCACCGGCGTGCTGTTCCCCATCTTCTCTCCCATCCTGGGCTGGCTCGGCGTCTTTCTCACCGGTTCCGACACCTCCTCCAACGCCCTGTTCGGCGCCTTGCAAAAGACCACCGCCCAACAAATCGGGGTGAACCCTACCCTCATGGTGGCGGCCAATTCCAGCGGCGGCGTGGTCGGGAAGATGATTTCGCCCCAGTCCATCGCGGTGGCCACCGCGGCCACCGGCATAGTGGGGGAAGAAGGCTCCATCTTCCGGTTTGCCTTGAAGCACAGCGTTGTCATGGTGCTGATCATCTCTCTCATCACCCTGCTCCAGGCCTATGTCCTGAAATTCATGGTGCCGTAAGCCGGCAGTTATTATTGGGAGCATTATGGGGTCTCTTCTTTGTCCCCTCTTCCCTCGCCGGTAGGGGCGGCGTCTCGCCGCCCGGGCGGGGAAACCCCGCCCCTACGGCGGGGGGACGACACCGGGTGAGGGGGAAGGTAATCTATTTTCCGCTCCCATTAATAAGATGCACCAGTGGCGGGCCCGGTCCGCCACTTTTTTCAGCCCTCGGGCATTTTGCCCCTCTAATGATTTGCCAAGGCCCGCCTCCATGGGTTAATAATCCTTCATGAACAACTACACCTCGCCGGATAAAGCACACCTGGCCCTGGTGATTATCGACACCCAGCAGGATTTTGTCATCCCGGGCGCCCCGGGGTTCATCCCCGGAACCTTGGAGGCCCTGCCCCGGATGGCCCGGCTGGTCGAGAGATTCAGGCAAAAAGGACTGTCCATCGTCCACGTGGTGCGGTTGTACCTCGAAGACGGCTCCAACGTCGATCTGTGTCGCCGGGCCGCGGTGGCACAGGGATTAAAAATGGTGGTCCCCGGAAGCGCAGGCGCCGAAATCATGGAGGAATTGAAGCCCTTTCCCCAGGTGCGCCTGGATGCGCCCTTACTATTATCAGGCAGGCTCCAGGCCATTGGACCCAGGGAATGGTTCATGTATAAGCCCAGGTGGGGCGCCTTTTATCAGACGCCTTTAGAGCAGCGCCTGCGGGATCTGGGGGTCAACACCCTGGCGCTGTGCGGCTGCAACTTCCCCAATTGCCCCCGGACCACCATCTATGAAGCCAGCGAACGGGATTTTAAGATTATCTTGGTGCAGGACGCGGTCTCCGGCGTCTATGAAGCGGCGCTCCGGGAAATGCAGAATATCGGCGTAAGCTTGATGACTGCCGGGGAATGCCTGGCCTGGCTGGAAGGCAATAAAGTTAAAAGTTAAAAGGTAAAAGGTAAAAGCAAAAAAAAACCAGGGTTTTGCCTTTTTACTTTTGCCTTAGCTCATGTAGGACGGGTGCTGCCCACCACTTTCCGTCTCCCCAAGGTGGGCCAATTCGCTGCCGGACCGTCTTAAGCGGGGAGGAAAAGAGGGGGGCATCTCATCGCGACCCCATCCATCTCACTGCGCCTGTAGCTCAGTGGACAGAGCAACGGACTTCTAATCCGTGGGTCGCAGGTTCGAATCCTGCCAGGCGCGCCATAATATCAAGGACTTACGGTTCAAGAATTTTAACCGCCTGCGTCGGTGAGTAGGTTGGTGAGTAGGTTTTTTCTTCGGCGAGGGGTTCGCTGAGCAGCTGCACCACATTTCCCTCCAACAAACGCATGGTTTCCCGGAACCTCGGGTCGATGGCCTGGAGGTAGCGTTCGGTGGTCTGCAGGCTTTTGTGGCGTAGGAGTTTGGAGATCACCGGCAGGCTCACCTTTTTCTTGTCGAAGAGATAGCTAGCCACGAAGTGCCGGATGGTGTGAAACCCGTACTTGGGCACCCCCGCGGTCCTGCAAATGGCTCCCATGAGTTTGGGCCGGTAGAGGTATCGGGTGCCTGATAAGCGGTTGAAGAAGACCCACTCCTCCTGCTCCCGCTTCTGCCACAGGTTCCAAAGCACCTGTTCCAGATCCTCGTTCATCGGCAGCCAGTCAAACTCCCAATTCCCGCCCCGGCGCTTCCGGGTCCAGAGGCGCACGGCCTTCTCCTGGAAGTTCACATCCTCCCACTTTAGGCGCAGGATCTCGTCAATCCGGGCCATGGTGTGGAAGAGCACCAGGAGCAGGGGCCGGTCGGGGCCGGCCGCCACGAGAATTTTGGCCATGGCCTGGGGAGAGGGGATCACCTTCTGGGTTCGATCCACCGATAGTTTTTCCACCAAGTAAACGGGGTTGTGGGGCAGCAATAACCGGCGATGCGCCCACGAGAACAGGCGCATCAACTCCGTTCTGTCCTTGTTGAAGTTGTTGTTGGTGGGTCTCGTCAGGAGATAGTCTTCCACCTGGTCCGCAGTGATGCCGGTTGTCGGGATGTTCCCGATGTGCGCCAGAAATCGTTTAAAGACGGTCTTCCGGTAGGATAGGGTCTTTTCGGCCAGTCCTCTTTCGGCCAGCCGCAAGTACTTGACCATCAGGGCCTCCAGGTCCAGGGGCTCGGAGGCCGAAACGGATGGCGTCGGCGGCGATGGTGGGGTCTGATCTTGATCTTCCAATTCCTTCTGGTGTTTCCCCATGGCTATCCCGGCGGCCTTTTTGGTGGCAAAGCCCGTCTTGCTGTAACGTTTTCCCAGATGCTGAAACTGATAGCGGTATTTTCCGGTTTTGGGGTCCTTCCATAATGGCATTGATCGTCTCCCTCCTGAAACGCAGAGCCTTGATGCCAGCCGGGAAGAATCCCCCTAAGCTATGGGCTTTGGCATAGATGGTCGCCAATGATAGCTGCAAGAGTTCTGCCACTTGCTCAGGTTTCAGGAGCGGTTCCATTTCTTTTCTTAGATATGGGGTGTCGCATGGGCTTGCTGCCGCTTCATTAATGGCTTTAAGCCCTCATCTCGGTTCTGGTTCCTAAAAATATTTTCCCAAACCTTGAGACTGCTGCAAGCTCCAGGGAGGAGGACATATGGCAGCTATTCAATTCCAAGATGATTTCTCTATATAGGCCATTATGTCCTATTTGTCAACCAGAAAAGAGACCATAGGTCCTTCCGCACAGAACTTATTGATATTCCTGGAAAGCTTCTTTCTGATCAAGGCAGCAAGATGGATAATGTAACAGGAGGGGGGAGCTTTGAAATGTTCGGTGATATAGGGAAGAAAGTTCGGAAATCTTCAACGAAAGGAGGTCAAATTATTTCAAGGATTAATCCTCTCCACTTCCATCCCCCGAGACTTGGCGGCCACTTCCGAAAAGGCCATGACGGTTAGGGTCTGCTCCTCTTTGGCAACTTTGAGTTGCGCCCGTAGCCTCTCCATTTCTGCCTTGGCCGATGTCTTGGTTTTGAATCCTTGCCGGGAATGTCGTCTCCCCTGCGGCTGGAACTGGAATCTCCAGTTCCCGGCCTCTTTCCAAACGGGCATAGATTTCCTCCCTCCTAAACCTCAACACCTTAATCCCGAATGGATAAAATCCTCCCAGTCTCTGCCGGTGTTTATACACCGTTCTGGGGGTGATTTTTAAGATCTTAGCCACTTCCTCGACGGTGAGAAGAGCGGAGGACATCGGACAAATAAACTCCCTTGGGATGACCTTGATGACGGAAATATAGGATGATAAATCCTATCTGTCAAATGAAAAGGAGACCATGGGTCCTCCCATTAGGAACCCATTGATATTCCTAAAAAGTTTTTCTATGATCGGGACAGCGGGTTGGAAAATGTATGGTAAAACCAATCAACTGTATGGTGTAACCAAACAATCATGGGGACCCTGACGATACCCTGCTTGACAAGTAAATGGTTTGTGCATACAATAGGTGTACATGAACTTCCAATGGGACCGGGAGAAGGCCAAGGCCAATGTTAAGAAACATGGCGTGGAGTTTGCCGATGCCACTGCGGTCTTTGACGATCCAGAGGCCATCACCATCGAAGACCCGGATTCTGAAGGAGAACAACGGTTCCTATCCATCGGCCTGGATATCTTGGGTCGCATTATCGTGGTCGCTTATACCTATCGTGGTGATGACGTCCGCTTATTTTCCGCCAGAAAAGCCACCAAGAAGGAGGTGAGAATTTATGAGAAACGAATATGATTTCAGCCAGGGAAAGCGTGGTCCGGTGGCCCCGGTGCAGTCGGGCAAGGTCCGCATCACCATCCGCATCGACGCCGACATCCTGAACTGGTTCCGCGAGAAGGTGAATGAAGGAGGCGGCGGCAATTATCAGACAATGATGAATGAGGCCTTGCGGGCTCATATCCAGTTTCAGGATAAAATGCTGGAAGAGACCATTCGCAAGGTGATCCGGGAGGAACTGCGGGCGCAAGGCTGAATACTGTCAGAAAACCGTGCGGTAGATTGAGAACCAGGTTTTCAGTGAACTGAAATTCTCTTCCGGCAATTTTCAGTTTTTGGCCAAATCCTGAAATTTGCCGTCCCGGGCAAGGGCACCATTTTGGTAAGGATTATACAAAAGTATAATTCTTAAGAGTCAAATTAAACTTTCTGGCCAAAAAGTATAGTTTCCTCCCGTTTTTCCATTACGAAATGGCCATGGTCCACTTCTTGGATTAATCCTGCAATCACAGCCTACCTATAAATTGTTTTCATTCAAAAGTCGATAAACTGACCGAAGAATTTCGATTTTTGGGGAAGTTTCGTCCACAATCACCAACAAGGTAGAAATACAGTCTCGCCTGATGTAAGGGATATTTTTCCCTCGCGGAGATAGAATATTGGAGTATCCCACCTTCGTCATTGCAGGCGCCCTCGCAAAGACGAAAAATCCCAAAATGTCGCTGTCCAAGTGCGCTGCTACCGTTCCTTTAACATCTCTTTCTAGAAAACGATTAAGAATTTCCTCAGCTTCCGATGCAGAGCCAGCTTGAATAAGATATCCGGGAGGCCTTACAAAAGAGCATTCTAAGCCGATGATTCCACCTCTCTTTAGTTGTTGGCGAGCTTCTTTTATGCGCTTTGTTAGTGATCGAGCTTTTTGCGGTCTTTTGCACTGGATATCAATAGATAGACCCTGCCAATCGAAAGTAATATCGGCATCATTATAACTATAGCCTCGTGCTGGCACGCCATCCACAGCAATGATTTTGATGCCGGCTTTTAAAAATTTCCCAGCCAAAAGATAAACGAATGCATCATTCCTTGGTCTGTTCGTAGAAGTATTTGGTCTTTCATCTTCTTTCAAGATGGGTCCCTTTTTAAATACTTGCTTTATCTTTTGCTCTAACCCCGGGAAGTTATCAATAAATGGTGCCCACAATTCATAGATATCGGTAATTTCACTGGCTTCATTAAAGGCAAGAATGTGCTCCCGTGACCGTTTATCTTCTTCATAAAACTCTTTAATTAAATGCTGGTATTGTATGGCGCGGCCCTTTCTAATATCCATCCATCCGCAAGCCAATTGCAAAGTATTCAATTGTTCGGCATAATTTGTCATCTTTTGATATGGCATCTTATTCATCTGAACACCTTCTGGGAAAAGCGTGCAGCCCGGGCACAACTAGTAGATAGACCATTGCTTCTTACCCCAGGAACCCGATCTTGTAGACTGGCAGAGCAGGATAGAGTGCTGGCCTCGACTTGTGAACATCGTCTCCGCTGGGGGCCGTGTAGGTGATTCCCTCCATAGCGAACAATGCCTCATATGGCATTGGCTCCAAGTCAGTGGTGATTAGTTTTTATAGCCAATCGCTTTGCAGACTCTCGCAGTGCGTTCGGCTCCCGCGGAGTCCACTAACACCACCGTGTTCCCATTTTCGATTAGGTCGATTATGCAATGCGTCACCGATGTTAGGACATCGGGGGGTATCCCTCGGGCATCTACCGTCGGAAATTCATGCACAATGAATCGTCGACCATAGTGCTCATCCAGCCATTCTTGGAATGTTGGTTTCGGCCCGGACTCCTTTGAAGATCGGAATGGGTAGTAGCCAAACTCCGAGAAGCCGCTCTTTTTTTGTCCGAGGAGGGAGACGATGTGTAGGACGGTGGCCTTTGGCAACCCATTGACCCATTTGTCGATCGTATCATCATCGACATTTATCTTGTCTCGTCCGTAGGTGGCGCGCCCAGGCCGCCCACAAGTAAACAGGCGCGTAACCTGCCGGGATGGCGCGAGCGGTTTCCACTCACTGATGTTTATTGGTTCTTTCGAGGAGGCCATCGCATAGTTACCCTTTATTGCATCATTGAGCACACTATACTTCTTCTATCTATGTCTAAATCTTAAGCCAAAAATACCTATCTTAAATAACCTTTCTATTTTACCCAACTTGTCCAGGACCAGATCACCCGGCCGATGATGGGATTGTGGTCCCGCTCTTTTTTCATGACTATCGGCTCAAATTCAGGGTTGTCGGACAGGAAAAACCAGAAGTCCCCGTTTTCCTTCACCCGCTTGATGGCGCACTCCTCTTCGTATTGCGCCAGGCGCACCGCGTAAATTCCCTTTTTCGAGAGGGCGGTCTCGACGGGGTCAATGATCACGATGGATCTCCGGCGGATGGTCGGTTCCATGGAGTTGGCGTCCTTGGCCAGCTTGACGGCGCGCAGATTGTGGTGCCTGCGTTTGCCGATCTCGGGCTTGTACACCCAGACCATCGAAGTGATGTAATCCCCGGGGATCGCCCCGGCGTGCCCGGCGGCGATGTGTCCCTCCACCATGGGAACGGCATAATAGTCATCAACAACCAGGCCTTCGGGAGGCCGGTCATATTCTCCCACTAGGCTGATGACCGGCTGTAAGACCTGGGGTGGGGGCTTGGGACCGGTGAAAAGCTCCTCCAGGGACATCCCGAATCCCTCGGCCACCTTTTCCAGGTAGTCCATGCGCCACCGCCGTTTCCCTTTCAAGAACCGGCGGAAGAGTGCGGGGTCAATCCCCAGGTCGCGTGAAAAGGGGGCCAGCTTAGCTTTGCGCTCCTTGAGAAGCCCCAGGACTCGCCGGGAGATGAAATCCGGGGCCGATTCCCCATTCTCTTCATGCCATTCCCGCATCGGTTTTCCTCCCTAAAAAAATCCCGAGGCCTGACCTTTCACTTAACTCTCATCCCCTGACCTCTAACCTACCGAATTCATTTTAGGACTTATTGTCCCCCATAGTCAATAGAAAAATAGGCTCTCCTGCTAAAATGTCCCATAGGTCATTATGGCAGCAGACGAAATTTTTAGACTTGACAAACAAGGACAATATGGCCTATATAATGAAGCCATGAAAATGAAGATTCCCGTGAAAGTGGCCGACCGCATAGGGGTTGATCGCAGCTATATCAAGAAAATCAACCGGGGCATCCGGCGCCCCAGTCTCAAAACTGCCAGGAAGATCATCGAGGCCATGGAGGGTGTAATCAGCCTGGAGGATCTCAGGCCGGACATCGTCAACCTGGTCCAGGAACTTTCTCAGAAGGATGAAGCCGCTGGCCCCGCCACCTCCCGGGGGCACCCCACTTTGGAAGAGTAATCCATGCCGGAAGCCCTATGGGGATTAGTTTTTGTCATCTCACATCCAGAGAAGCAGGGCCAAGTCGGCGCCTTGCTAGTGAACCTGGCGGCCGAGAGACGGGAAACAAAATGAAGTGGTTTCAACATCAGTGCGACGCTGATGAAAACAAGAAGGTCCGAAAGATTGAGAAATGGGGCCTTGCTCAGGGCGGCGATGACGGCGCCATGGCCGCTACCGGCCGCTATTGGCGGCTTCTGGAAAAGCTCGGCAAGGCTGAGGAAAAGAACGGCAGATTCGAATTTGAGCCCGGCTACGATTTGGACCTGGTGGCCGATGATCTGCGGTGCTCTCCTGAATACCTGGTGGAGTTTTGCAACCTCCTGGCTCAGATAAATGCGATTGATTCCCGGCTATGGGAGGAGAAGAGAGCGATTGCCTGCCCCAAGCTGGCGGAACGATGCGACGAATATTGCAAGAAGAAAGAACGTCGAAGGCAGAAAATGCACGGACAATCTCCCGAGAGTGTCCCACCAATGCCAGGACAAGCTCCTGACCATGTCCCGACAGTGTCCGGACAAACTCCGGAGATTGTCACAATAGGGTCCGGAGATGCTCCCGAGAGTGTCCCGAAGGAGTCCGGAGACGCCTATAAGAATCAACACATACACTTACACCTACAAGAACAGAAAAACCAAGGGATAGAGGCTGAAGCCCCCAGCGGCTCCGCAGCCCTTCCCTCTCCTGATCCTCAGATTACCCCTGCCAGAGTCTTTCATCTATGGAACGACCTGGGGTGCAGACCTTCCCTGGCGGAACTGACCACCGAACGCAGTAAGCGTCTGGCCGTCCGCATCCGCAAACGAGGCGACCCGGCCTGGTGGGAGCGGTTGTTCCTCAAGGCCAAGGCAGCCAATAAGCCCTGGCTCACTTTCGATTTTCTCATTGCCAACGACACCAACGCCATAAAGCTGCTTGAGGGAAATTATGACCACGACTTCGGCTCAAGAAATAACGGCGGCAGAGAGAGTAAGTCCGGGCCTGGAGCCTATCAGAAACCGCATCCAGCGAATCCTGGAAAGTTCGCCTCCCGTTCAAGAATCCTCTCCACCGACCCCGGAGGAGGAAGAGCGGACCCTGAAAAAGATTCTCCTGGCCAAGGGGGTGTACCCGGTTCACCTGAATGCCCGGCTGTCTGATTTTCCCCGGCCGCCGGAGACCCCGCCGGTCTTTATCTCGGGTCCGGTCGGAACAGGCAAAACCCACCTGGCCGTGGCTTATCTGGTCCGGGAGATCCAAAAGTGGGGCGAAAACAGCAGGGTCTTTATCCGGAGCGTGGATCTGTTTAACAAGCTTCGGGACTCGTTCCGCAATAACTTCAGCACCCCGGCAAGCGAGATCACCGGGAGTTTTTCCCAATACCGTTTTCTGGTGATCGACGATCTGGGAACCGAGCGGGATACCCCGCTGGTCCAGGAGGCCCTTTACAACATCATCGACCACCGGGCCGGCCACCGGCTCCCTACGGTCATTACCTCCAATTTCACCCTGGACCGGGTGGCGGAACACTACGGGGAATTCGGGGAACGGCTGGCCTCCAGGATCGCCGGCATGGGCGAGACCCTGATGCTGCTTGGCAAGGATCGCAGGTGGCAAAAATGAAGCAGTCTAACCACTGTTCCCGCTACAAGGGCATGCCCACCAACGAGGACGTTTGCGCCAGGCTGGTGTTGGCGGACACCGGACCAAGGGCGATCTCGCAGTTTGAGCCATTTTGCAGTCTCACCCACAAACCATGCCCGAGCAATGGTCAGCGCCTCATGCCCAGGGCGGATTCGGATGATGATGCTGGATAAATATGACCCCAGCGGGTCAAATCGGCCTAAAGGAGGATTTTTATGAAATGTGAACCTGGATGGGGTTGGTTAAGACCGGCCCTTTGTTGACGGGGAGCATAATAATGATTTTGGCGCTAACCACCAATCCAGCACCCGCTCTAACCGACCAACCCCGACAATCAGCAAAAGTGACGGTCACGGCTACTGGATACTGTTTGCCGGGCAAAATGACGTGCGGCACCACCACCAAGGCTGGGCAAGAGCTTGCCCGGGCTCAGGGGTGCAAAGGCTGCATTGCACTAAGCCGGGGGCTGGCAAGGGATCTCGGTTTGTGGAACGGGAAGCCCTATGATTACAAGTTCGGCACGGTCATCGTGATCGAGGGCTCGAACGGCTACGATGGCAAATATCTGTTCCTGGACCTGATGCCCGCCAGGTGGCGTTATTACCGGGTGGATATCTACTTCCCCAAGCTGCGGGAATGCCGCGTCTTCGGCGTCAGGCGCTGTCAGCTTTTGGCCATGAGGTGATGGCTGTGGGAACGCAAGTTCACATCGAAATCATCGGTGGCCCAGCGCATACCCTGAAGTTCTCCCGGTTCATGACGCCGGTGGAACAGCAGCGGGTGCTCCAGTCCCTGTGCCATTTCGGGCGCACCTTGCAGTTGTGGCTGGAGGAATCAAAGGACCTGATCTCCCCTGAATTTCAGAAGGAGCAGGCGATATAACCCGATCCAAGGAGGAAATATGGTCACCATCACCGATTTCAACTTTTCAACCGATCCGGGTTCACCCGGCGTCATCCAGGCGCAGATCGCCATCCCCTTCGATGACGCAGAGGACGGCCAGCCGGAAACCCTGACCGCGCCCATCCAGGGGAGCTCCGAGTATGAAGTGCAGTTAACCGTGCAGGTGGTGAAGATTCCTGCACAGACCCAGCAGTCCGCCGGGGCCGGCCAGGGGGCTGCCGCGGCAACCGGGTCATAATCACCACTTTAACCGCCAACTTTAACCCCGGCCCCCTGACATCGAGGGGGCCGGGACCTAAACGAACAAAGGAGAAACCCCAAGTGAAAGGTTCTGTCAAATGGTTCAACGAAGCCAAAGGTTACGGCTTCATCAGCCAGGATAACGGCGGTCCGGATGTCTTCGTGCACTATTCCAACATCACCGGCAACGGTTTCAAGACCCTGAAGGAAGGGCAGCAGGTGGAGTTCGAGATAGGCCAGGGTCCGAAAGGCCCTTGCGCCACGAATGTAAAACGGCTTTAAAACGCGGCGCTCTGATGTCCTGGGAATACTTCAGAATAGGCTACTTTACCGGCCTGGGTGTCCTGGCGGCCGCGGCCACCGGCCTCATCCTCTGGGGGCTTTATGACGTGCTGGGGGGAATCGTCGACAGCATCAAACTCGCCTGGCACTGGCGGAAATCCAAGAAGGAGCCTTCGGGCTAATCGCGGAGAATCTTGTGCATGAAAAAGTGGTTTCTGAGCAAGCGCCTGTTGCCGGGAGATTTTTCTAATGGTCCCAGGCGGCGCTCCTGATCATCAGCCGATTGTCACCGTCCCAATCGAATTCTACCGAGGGGTCAAGGCCATCGCCGCCTTCCTGGACATGACGGAACGGCATGCCAGGAGACTGCTTAATAGCGGCAAGCTTCCGGCCAAAAAGGATGAGGCCGGCAGGTGGGTGCTGACCAACCTGGATTACTACCAGAGCCTGCAGGGGTAATGTGGAAGAACCTAAACCCAGAGTGTACGTGGGGATCAAATGGGGCATGGACAACCCGACCGTCATGTTAGCCGGAGAATACTCCCCGGCGCCCAAGGATCATCTCTTCATCTTCCGGGAGTTATACGAGGAGAGCTTTTACTTCGACGACCTCTTGCCCATCGCCAAGGCCTGGGTTCAAGAGTTGAAGATCAGGAAATTCTACTGCGACCCCAAGGAGCCGGAGTTTATCAAACGGCTGCGGAAACAAAGGCTGTGGGCGGTGGCGGCGCCGGATGAGTTGGCCCTGGCGCGGAATCTCTTGGGAAAACGGCTGGGCAACCATGCAAAAGGGCTTTCCGGGGGGCTCACCTTCTCCCGGGATTGCCCCAAGACAGTGCAGGAATTTTTCAAGTACCGGATGCCGGAGCGGGACCCCCGCCGGCCGTTCCGTGACAAACCCCTGGACATGAACAATTACGGGATCGGCGCCCTGCATTTCTTGATACTGGGGCTGACTACCGAGGTCACCCCGCGGGTGAGGTGGTTATGAAACTATGGATCGTTGGGCAAACCAGGGAATACGGCCCCCCGCAGCAAGGTTCCCGATGGGACTTTCAGGGGGTGTTCGATTCGGAAAGAAAGGCGCTGGCGGCTTGCAAGACTCCGGCCTATTGGATCGCCCCCATCGAATTGAACCAGGAACTCCCCGAGGAGCCGGTTGAGCTTCCGGGGGCCTGTTTCCCTCTGGGCGACTGGGGCAAGATAGAAGCATGAATGAGAAAAATGATTCGGAGGCTACTCCATGATTTTCACTTCCAATTTCAAAATCGCCGGCCGTCTCCCCCAGGCGGTGGCCATCTCCCTGGGGGTGCCCCGGGGTTGGCATGGTGCCCGGTGCACCGTTTTAGCCCCGCCGCGCCCCCTCATCAAAATCATGGATGAGGCCACCTTCATCCCGCTTTATCGGACCCAGGTCCTGGATAAGCTGGACCCGCACAAGATCATCCGGGATCTGGGCGGCGACAATTTCATCATGCTCTGTTGGGAGGCCCCCGGAGAATTTTGTCATCGCCGGGTGGTGGCGGCCTGGATGAGAAAAGAGATGGGGGTCCTAGTAGAGGAGTTCAACGCTAGGCTTAAACGGCACCAGGATTGGCTGAGAGAAATGGCAAAGGGGCAGCCATGAAGGAAAAGGATCAAAGGCCGAGCACTAGTTTCAAGGCAGTTTCTACCTCTGGCATGCAGTTGCAACGGCCAATCACTTTATCGATTTCCCTGGGAAGGACGGTGGCCAGATGATCGGCAACGATTATGGAATCCGAGAGAATCCCCATTGCCTGGCCGGCCGGACTATCTTTGCTGACCAGCACTCGGGTGACTCCGGTGCGTTCCAGGTTGGAGGTTATTTGTACTACCACCCTTTGGCTCAATCCTGTTTCGACCGCCTCGTCCTGGACCACCAGGGCTGGCCGTTTCTTATAACGAACCAGGTCCGAATAGGGAAATTTAACGAGGACCACGTCCCCCCGTTTAAAGGGTGTCATAGGCCTCCATGCCCGGTGCATCCCAATCTTTTTCGAAGGCGGCAAGCCGAGCTCTCGTTTCCTGGACCTCTTCGGCGCTCCAATCGAGGTTGGAGACCAGCAGGGGACCTGGCGCTGCCTGGGCCTTTCGGCTCGGCTTTCCTTTTGAAGAGGCGGCTTCTTGGGAGATGTTACCCATGTGATCTGCCCTCCTATGTCGGTAATTATGAAGCATTTTGGGGTCATGTCAAGGAGCGGGATAGATGTCCTTCATCGGCTCGATAAACGCCGAAACCCGGAAGTGGCTGGGGAACAACGGCGCCGCCTTCGACGGCCGGCAGGTCTACGTGGGCTGCTCCGGCAATTTCTCTGTGGAGCAGCTCCTCTCCCGCTACGCGCCCAAGGCCAGGATATGGGGGAACGACGTTTCCATTTATTCCGGCGCCCTGGGCGCCTACCTGGCGAACCAGCCCTTTGAGCTCTCCGTCCAGGAGGAGGATTATAAATGGCTCGAAGCCTACCTGGAGGACGTGGAGGGCCAAGCCGCCGCCATCATGGTGCTCCTGGAAGCGCTGAAATACGAGAAGGCGAATAATGCCTTCAAGGCCCGCCACTGGGCCCACTACTGCAACAACTTCGCCCAGTTTCACCAGGCCACGGTGGAGCGGCTGCGGGAGCGCAAACAGGGAATCCGGCTGGAAGGCTACACCGGCAAGGATATTTTCGACCTGCTGGACGAGGTTCCGAAAGACGGGGTGGTCATTGCCTTTCTGCCCACCTACGCCGGCGGCTACGAGAGGATGTTCAAGCGCCTGGGCGAGATCTTCAAATGGGATGAGCCCCGGTACGAGATCATCGACGAGGAGCGCAAGAAGCGCACCATCCTGAAGATGATGGAGCGGGATTATCTCTATCTCGACGACCGGGTGTACCCGGGCCTGCCCATGGTGGCCGTGGTGCGCAAGGCCCGGATGAAGCCGGTCTATATCTATTCTAACCTGGCAGCGCTTCGTCTGGCGGTGCTGAAGCAGCAACGCCGCTCCCAGTTCGTGCCCTTCGCCAGGCTATCGGATCAGGACGAGATCACCCCGGCCTCCAAGCTCACCATAACCCCCAGCAGCAACGCCGTGGTCAATTACTACCGGGACGTTTACCTGTCCAAGGGTGTAGGGATTCCGGCGGATGGCGAAGCTCCATTCGCGGTGGCCGTGGACGGGAAGGTCTTCGGCTTTCTGATCTTTGCCAGGATGCAGGGGCGGGGGGATGTTTACCTCCTGGCCGACTTCGTGGTCAATTCCACCCGCTACCGAAGGCTGGCGAAGCTCCTGCTCCTGGTGATTCAGACCAGGGAGATTCGCCGCATGATGGAGGAAAAGCTCCTGGCGGAACTGCCCTCCTGCACCACCATGGTGTTCACCGACAAGCCGGTGTCCATGAAGTACCGGGGCCTGTTTAAGCTGGCCCGGCGAGACGAGGGCAAGCTGGTTTACTCAACCGAGATGGGCATCCGCAACCTAAACGAGGTTATCCCCTTATGGCTGAAGAAATACGAGAAGTCCTGACCCTGCTCAACGAGAAGCTGGCGGGCCTATTCCCCTATCGCCTGGAACTGGCGCACCCGGGAGAATTGCATCTCCTGGATAAGAACGCCCGGTACATGAAGGCCGAGCAATTCCAGTCCCTGGTGGAGAACGTCAAGAAGGACGGCAATCTCTCTTCCCTGCCCCTCTGCTACCGGGAGAAGGGCGGCAAGCTCCTGGTGCTCTCCGGCAACCACCGCACCATGGCGGCCCGGCAGGCCGGCCTGGACCAGATTCTGGTGATGGTGGTGGCCGATGAGAAGACCGACGACGAGAAGCTGGGGATCCAGCTCTCCCATAACGCCATCTGTGGCCAGGACGACCTGGTGATCCTGAAAGAGCTGTGGGAGAGCATCAAGAACGTCCAGGCCAGGCTTTACGCCGGACTGGATTCGGAGACGATCAAGAGCCTGGAGGGAATCAAGTTCGCCGCCATCTCCGAGCAGCGCCTGCAATATAAGCTGGCGAATTTCATGTTCCTGCCCGAAGAAATCGAGAGCCTCGATGAGCTGCTCAAGGAAACGGCGGTGGCCTTCTCGTCCGACGTGGTTTACCTGGCCAACCTGAGCACCTACGACTCCTTTTTCGACCTGGTGGTCAGGATCAAGAAACGCTGCCAGATCAAGAACAGCGCCGCGGCTTTCCTGAAACTCCTGGAATTGGCCAGGGTCGGGCTGGAGCAGATGATCAAGGTGGAGGGGGCGAATGGCACCTCAGACAAGCAATAGAGATACCCTGGTCTACCGGGGCCGCATTCCCGACTATTTTGCCCCGGCTTTAGTTTTGGGCTGGATTTTGACGCTGGCGCTTTTCGGTGTTGAGCATGAGACCAGGTGGGGGAAGATGGTTCTTCCCGTTTGGATAGGCTGGCGCCGGCTGGCCGATAAAATCCTGGAGAAGATTCAATGAGCTGGCAAGATGCCCTCCTGATCCACCGGGCCGCCGAAAACTACCAGGGTGTGGCCCTTATGGTCCGTGACCCCGTTCTCCTGCGCCTGGCCGCAGCCTGGCCCAAGGTTAAGCGGCAGCTCCCGGAACCCCCTCCCCCAGGCCAGCAGGTGGACCTGGAAACTCTCTGGCAGAAAACCAGGGTGGATTTCCGGGAGTGGGCGGAACTGGCTCAGGTGGACGCTCTTCTGGTCATGGAAGGCTGGAAAGTCTTGAAGGGCAATGAGATCATCTTGCCGGACGGCACCTTGAATCATTTAGCCGACAGCGTCCTGAAAAAAGAGGCGGCCGGCCAACTCCTAAACCAGTTCGGGATCAAGCCGGGAGATCTGAAGAAATGACCCCGGACCCATATTACAACCCCGACTGCGACGTCTTTCTGGGGATCGACAAGGGCTTCAGGAATCCCAACGTCACCCTCTGGATTCAGCCGGATCGGAAATGGGAGCGGGTGATCGTTCTCTTCGCCCATTACCAGGTACTCAGGACTCCGGACGAAAACGCCAGGATTGCTCTGAAACTCCATCAGGCGCGAGGCTACGGCCGGCTTACCGGGGGCTGGGGCGATCCGTCGGCCCCGGATATGCTCCGGGCCTATTCCCTGGCTTTTGGGGTAGAGATCGCCGGGCCCCGCCAGTCCGTGGCCTGGGGCCATGAGATCGTCAAACAATGGCTCAAGACCGCCAGGATGACCAAGGGGGCGGCCGGCCTGGTCTTTTCCCGCTTCTGCCCCCGGGACCTGCTGGTGGAGATGAGTCACTACGAAAAGCATGAGCCCGGCAAGGGGGCGCACCACGGGCCGGACGGGCTCCGCTATTTCTTCGCCGGCTGGCAAGGTGGAAAATGACAGCTTCCGAAACCCCCCAGTCGAAACCGGAAATTCCGCCTATTTCCAAGCGCCGACAGCAGCGTATCAGAGAGATTCAGGACCTCTTTGACACCGGCTTGAAAGTATCTGAAATAGCTGCGATATACGGGATTTCCGAACGCATGGTGCGTCAGGACAAAGAAGACGGCAAAGCCTTCGACCGGGCCCTCTCCAAGACGGTGGACCAGGCGGAATTTCTGGGGCGGGAAATCAGAAGTTTTGAGCAGGCAATGCGCATGGAATGGCGGGCCTATCGGCTGGCCACCAACCCATTCGTGAAAGTCGCATGCATGAGAAACCTTATAGCCCTCAAGGAAAAATACATCAAATTCCTTCAGGGTGCCGGGCTCCTGGATAAGGTTCCAGAGCAGCTCAAGATCACCGGCCTCCCCCTGGAGGACGACAAAATCCGGGAAGCCGCCTATGCCCTGCTGGAAATGGTGCAGGAGAAGATCGAAAAAAATACAGAGGTTGAAACTTTCTGATCTTTACAGGGGCCCCGCATGACCGGCCAGGGCGCAGATTTAGACCTCGATCTTTTAAGACGGGATTTGATCGAGCACCATCGGCGCCATGGGTTCAAGGGACCTGAGGAACTACTGCGATTTATCAGGACCTTTTGGGGTCTGAGGGTGCCCCAGGCCCAGGTCTGCCCGGAGCACACGCCGCCTGCGGAATATATCGTGGACAGCTTCTTTGAAGAGGTCCAGGACTCGGTCTGCTGGGCCAACCGCGGCGGCGGCAAGACCCTCTTGGGCGCCTTGTCCACCTGGTTGGATACGGTCTTCAAAAGCGACTGCGCCACGAAGATCCTGGGCGGCTCCCTGGAGCAAAGCAAGAAGATGTACCAGCACCTGACGGGAGGGGGCGACGGCTGGGGACTGGCGACCGATGATTTCCGTTACCTGCTCCGGGGCGAAATGCTGGCGGCGCAGACGGCGCTGGTCAACAAATCGAACATCAATATTCTGACGGCTTCTTCTAAGTCAGTGCGCGGTCCGCACCCGCAGAAGCTCAAGTTGGACGAGGTGGACGAGTTCGAGGACAAGATCTACGAGGCCGCCTTGCTGATCCCCAAGACCAAGAAGAACATCAAGGCCAGCGTCCAGATTTATTCGACCATGCACAAGGCTTACGGCCTGATGAACCGGGTCATCTCCGAGGCGGTCCAGAGCGGCTACAAGATTTATAAGTGGTGCGTCTTCGACGTCATGGAGAAGTGCGTCGGCCGGGAGTGCACAGTCTGCGAGTTGTGGGAGGACTGCCAGGGGAAGGCGAAACAGGCCGACGGCTTTTACAGCATCGAGGACGCCATTTCGGAAAAACGCAAGGTCTCCCGGGACACCTGGCTCTGCGAGATGCTCTGCTTCCAGCCCAGCCAGGAAGGATTGATTTATAAGGAGTTCGATATGGCGCTGCACGTTATTTAGCCAACAGCTATAACGTAACTTCCCCCAACACCAAATAATAATAATGATACCAATAATAATTGGGAGCGGTGAAGTTTGTCCAGATTTAGTAGTAACGCTAATAATAATGCTAACCATTACTTAGGATTGTGAGAATAAACCTTCGATTGTGAGAAAAAACAAGTTTACATAAGTGCGTAATATAATAAGATAAAAATAAAACACGATAAATAATGAATAACTCAATATTACATAGCAACAACAAAGGGGGTGGGGCAATAGTATTATAAGATTACATCAGGTCGGGTGGCCGAGAAAGTGGGCATGGCGGCCAGTAAAAAAACCCCAGAAGACGAAGACCAGACCCGGCCAATCAGAGAGGAGATAGCAATCCTGGACTCTTATAAAAAGTCGAAACTGCAAATGGGGCGCAGGTGAATTTGCCAGCCTACCCGAGGCCCCTCCTGGTGATCAGATCGAATCTGTCCCTCCAGGTAGGATGGTGGTCACCGGATATCCACCGAGGACTGAGCACTCGGGTGATGAACCTGAACGCTTGCGGGTTTGTGGGTTTACCGAAAAGAACCCTGGGGATCGGCCCCCTAAAAGCCGAGCGCATGGCTGACCCGGAGATGTGCGGAATCAAGGAAGCCGGAGTACTGACCCTGAGCGAAAGCGGCCTGGAGGTGGTGGAGCGACGGAAACTCCAGGAAGGAAAGGGATGGGAAACGGCGGGGGTGATTCAAGCGGCCGGGTTGGGGAAGCGTGAAACAAGGACTTTTAACGTTGAATTTGGCTCTGTTATCGGGGTTAGGAATTCTGGCGGAGATCCTAACCCTTAAAGAGCGCCAAGCTCAATATCCCGATTGGAGGCAAGCTGAATGGAGGCTCAAAATTATTTTAGCCTGCCCGGTGGCGCCGGCGAGGAGGTGCGGTACGGGTGCCACAACTGCAAGCACTGGGACCGGATCACCGATACCTGCCCGATGTGGCCAGAAGAGCCCTGGTATAAGGGGCCGGTCTCCCGGAATCTTGAAGTCTGCCAATGCTGGGCCTGCGCTTATTGCGGGGGGCCCTGGTGGTGGCTGATGACCGATCACGACGTCTGTCAAACCCTGCTAATCGGGGCGGCGGCTTAAACGACTTTTCGACAGGAGGTAACGTGCAAACCTGTTCTTTCTTCAGGGTGCTGAACCGGCAGAATCAATTCGGGGAGCGCCTGGTATCCATCGCCTTTTACTGCCCCGGGGCTTATAGTGGCCGCTCTTATCCGGCCCTGGCTCCCCGGCGGGAGATGTTGAAGATGGACGAGGCCACCTACCGCGTCGAATATCAAAAGATTCTGAACAACCTGGACCCTCAAAAGGTCTTCGATGACCTGGGGGAAGACGCCATCCTGCTGTGCTGGGAAGCTTCCGGCAAATTCTGCCATCGGCGCCTGGTGGCCGAATGGCTGGAGAAGCACTTAGGGGTGAATGTCCCTGAGCTTGTTGTAAGGCATGGGCCGGGATTGTTCGACGACCTTTAAGTAACTCCATCTTTTTTAAAGGCACGGCGATCTGAATGAGCCACCAGTTAAATCGAACCAATCTCCCAGAAGCGGGGAAAGAATTGAAATCAGGTAAGAAAAGGGATACTATTGAGCCGGGTAGAGTTCAACCAGTTGAGGTCACAATTTGTGACCTCAAAAATTAGGGACCCGAGGGCGGGCCTTAACCAGTCAAATTGATCCCTGCAAGATCAGGAGATGCCAACTATGGAAGACCACCAAGATATTCTGTCTCAAATAGTGACAGCCCTCCGGGAAGGACTGGGAGAGAGCCTGGTGGCCGTGGTCTTGTATGGCTCGCGAGCTCGGGGTCAGGCGCGCCAGGCCAGTGATTGGGATCTCTTTATCATTGCCTCGGATTTGCCGAAGCAACTTTGGGAACGGCATATTCTTTTAAAGCGTTTTCTTCCGACGGCATACCGCGGCGCAGTATCTCTTTTGGCCAAGACTCCCCAGGAATTTGAAGAAAAAATTTCTTCCTTATATCTGGATATTGCCCAAGATGGTCAAATTCTCTTTGACCCACAAAGATATGCTCACCGACGTTTGGCAGATTTGCAGCACCTGATGGCGGAGACGGGCCTCTATCGTAAAAAGTCTTCGGGTGGAGAGGTATGGAGGTGGCGGCAAAAACCTCCGCAACCTTGGGCACTTGAGTGGAGGGAATGATTGATGCCGGCCCCTGAAGAAGTCTCTTACCGCCTACGCCTGGTCCTGGGATTTCTGGAAGAAGCCCGCCAGGACTTCAACTTGGGGCGGTGGCGCTCGTGTGTCGATAACAGCCAGTTAGCTACGGAAAACGCCGCCAAAGCGGTGCTGGCGCTGTTAGGACCAGTAGGGCGCACGCATAATCCCTCTTTGCTCTTGCGAGAAGCATTGGCAGAAGGGGAATTCTCTGCGGAAGTTTCACCTCAGGTGGAACGCGTGGCAGAGTGTGCTGAGCTCTTGGGGCCGGATATCCATGTGCAAAGCGATTATGGTGACGAGGCCGGTGGGCGAACTCCTTGGGAGTTGTTCGACCGGGACACGGCCCGACAAGCACTTAACCTCGCAGAGGAGGTTGCGGAATTGTCTCAGCAGCTTTTGACCAGATCCTAGGCCAGGTTGAACCGGCTAAATTTATTTTTTACCGCTCGAATTGAAGTCGCCTGCGGGTGGCTTTTTGATTTATTGAGGTGTCTCATGATAGGTCCTTGAAATACTGCACTTCCGACCTCCTTCAGCGCTATAGAAATTATTAGTGAAATCGAGTCGCGGTTAGAAGTAAAATTGCCTTGAGGAGAGGCCAATGGACCCGATAATCCAAAAGTGCAAGGAGATTTTGGAAAAGCATTATGGGTACCGGTTTGCCGGTCTCATTCTCTACGGCTCCCAGGCGCGCGGCCAGGCGGAAGAGGGGAGTGATATCGATCTGCTGGTCTTGCTCCAGGGGCCATTTGATTATTTCCGGGAAATCTGGGATCTGGCCGAGGTGCTCTATCCATTGCAGCTGGAGTCAGACCGGTTGATTTCAGTCAAGCCTGCCGCGGTGCAAGACTTCCAGGCCGGTATTTTGCGGTTCTATCGCCACGCTCGGCGGGAAGGGATACGGCTATGAACCGGCCGCTTTTCGAGCCGGAAGTTCAGATCTACCCGCCGCTGTCAGAATCCCCTTCATTTACGGAGGGGAAGATGTTAAGAAAATGGGGAGTGCCTGATGGGAGCTAAAATCAAAACCAAACAAGACGTCATGGAAATCCTGCACCAAAACAGGGATCGCCTCAAGGAACTTGGTGTAAGCAGGATAGGATTGTTCGGCTCATTTGTTCGTGGAGAACAATATGATGACAGCGATATCGATCTTCTGGTGGAATTTGAAGCTGGGCAGAAAACCTTTGATGCCTTTATGGAACTGTCTTTTTATTTAGAGGAGATTTTTCAGCGCAAAATTGAACTTTTAACGGTGGAATCCCTTAGTCCTTACATCGGGCCGCATATTTTAAATGAGGTGGAATATGCCACTATCGCCGCCGGGAATTGAAGACAAATCTCCCTTGCTTGCCCATCAGCTTCTGCCCCACACCTTAAAAAAACGGCTGGAGGAGGTTGCCGGAGGAAAATTACAGGCCGTTATTGTTTATGGTTCCAGGGCCTGGGGACACCCGGACCCAGATTCGGACCTGGATGTGGCGGCTATTGTCCGGGATTGCACCCCGCAGTTGGAGGGGGCCCTTTTGGAGGCTGCCTATCAGGTCATGTGGGATCACGATTTTGCGCCGCTTATTTCCCTGCAGGTTTTTGATGCCGGGAGTTTTGCAGCCCATCGGGAGAAGGGCTTCTCCTTTTACCGGAAGGTGGCCGAAGAAGGAATCATCCTATGAAATTCCCCCCGGAGGCAGGAGCCTAGCCTTGGATTGAGCCAACATTTCGTCTGACAAAACTTTTAGCCGCCTTAGGGCGGCTTTTTTAATTTCTGGAGGTGAAAAGAGATGATTCAAGACTACCTGAAGGCCGGTTATCCGGTCCTTATGGTGCGGACCCACGAGCCGGAGCGGTTTATCGGCTCCATGGTCAAGAAGATCAACGGCCGGACCCCTTATCAATGGGACGTAGTGAGGGGCTACCGGGAACTGGGCAACGGGGCCGAATGGGAAGAAGCGGACGCTTACGATCTTCCCCAAATCGCGGCCCGGGGAAAAGAAAAGGCAGTCTGGTTTCTGCGGAACTTCCATTTCTCCATCAAGGAACCCGTGGTCATCCAGGCGATCCAGAACAATCTCCCCGCGTACAAGGCCAAAGGGATCACGCTGGTCATGGTCGCCCCGGACGTGGACCTGCCCGCGGAACTGGAGCGGGAGGTGGTGGTCCTTGACTTTCCCCTTCCAGATCGGGGTGAGTTGTTAAGCATCCTTCAAGGCCTGGAGGAGAGCACCGGGATCAAGGCCGAGAACGAGGACGCGGTGCTGGATGCGGGCCAGGGGCTCACCTGGGAGGAAGCCGAGAACGCCCTGGCGCTGGCCCTGGTGCGGCAGAAACGCTTCGACCCCAAGACCATCACCGAGCTGAAGGCCCAGATGGTCAAGAAGTCGGCGGCCCTGGAATTCAGCCAGTTCACCGAAACCTTCCAAACCCTGGGCGGCCTGGAGAACCTGAAGGAATGGACGCTGAACCGCTTCCAGAATCGGCGGCCGGGGCTGCCTTTCCGGGGCATCCTGCTCCTGGGGGTGCCCGGCACCGGCAAAAGCCATTTCGCCAAGGCCCTGGGCAACCAGGTGGGCTGGCCCTGCCTCTCCTTGAACCTGGGGAAGGTCTTCGGCTCCCTGGTGGGTGAATCCGAGGCCAAGATACGGGAGGCCCTGAAGGTGGTGGACGCCATGGCGCCCTGCATCCTCTTCCTGGATGAAATCGAGAAGGGCCTGGCCGGGGTGGGTGGCGGCTCCACGGACGGTGGCACGACCCAACGGGTGGGCGGCACTTTTTTAACGTGGTTAAACGATCACACCTCAGAGGTGTTCGTGATCGCCACCTGCAACGATTACTCGAAGCTGCCCCCGGAATACACCCGGATGGGACGGTGGGACGCCATTTTCTTTGTGGACAATCCCACTACCGCTGAGGGCTGGAAGATCCTGGGAATTTACCTGGATCAATTCTTGCCAAACGCCAGCAAAAAGCGGTTTCCGGAACTGGAGGATTACAGCGGCGCTGAGATCCGGCAGGTGGCCATCGAGGCCGCCTATAACGGCGGCGACCTGGAGGCTGCGGCCCGGTTCGTGATCCCCATTTCCCGGTCCCAAAAAGCCCAGATGGACGCCCTGCGTGATTGGGCCCGGGCCCGGACCATCCCGGCCAGCCGGCCGGTCCTGGAGGAAGTAAAAGGCAAGCGGAGGGTGTCGCTATGATGGCCGTCGAGATCAGCCCGGAAACCACTGTGACGATGGAAGTCCCGATACCCATCAGGCTCCCCAAATGGCTCTGGACCATCCTCTATGCCCGGGCCAAGGCGTTGCACGGGGGCGACCTGGAGTGCTGCGTAAATCAGGTCTTGCAGGTGGGAATACAAACCGAAATCAAAATCATGGGCGGTGTCGGCCCAGCGGAGAGGAATTGATGAGCCATTACAGCGAAGTGCAGATTGAGTTTCGGGACGGGGCGGCTCTGGTGGCGGCCCTGAATCGTTTGGGGATCAATCCGGACGGGATCAAGGTCCACCAGGAAGCCCAGCATCTTTACGGTTACCAGGGGGACAGGCGGGAGCAGAAAGCTCACATCATCATCCGGCGCCAATATGTGCAAGCCTACGCCAATGACATCGGCTTTGAGCGGCAACCGGACGGTTCTTACCGAGCCTGGATCTCCGACTTCGACCGGGGCTCTGATGGCCTGGGCACCTACGGCACCGCCTGGCAGGGCCGGCTCAAGCAAGCCTACGGCGTGGAGAAGGCCAAGGCGGAGGCCAGGAAGAAGGGTTATCGGGTCACTGAGCAAAAACAAGATGGCGGCCGCATCCGGCTGGTGTGCAGGAGGTAGCTATGCAAGAGATCATCATCGACTTTGAGGCGACGGGCGAGGTAAAGCTGGAAGGGAAGGGCTTCCAGGGCAAGAGCTGCGACGAGGCCATGGGCGCCTTCGAGAAGGCCCTGGGCGTGGTGGCCGACCGGAAGAACAAACCGGAATATTTTCATGGGGTGCGGAACAATGCCCGCCAGCGAGTTTGAGATCGACTTCTCGGAGTCCGGCACCGTATCAACGGACTGGTGGACGAAAGAGGCCGATGAAATCCTCTCTTCCCTGGGGCCACCGGCCCCGGGGTTCGAGGAACTAAACCAGAATCCCTGGTGCGGGTAATTCTCTATAAATAAAACCCTCATTCTTTCACCCAGCCCGGGGAGGCGGTGCCCTGGTTTGTAGGAAGATCACCAACGGCTCCCGGTCAGCCATGACCCCCAGGACAAGATTTAAGAGCGGCCCTGTGCCCGAGCAATCTGCCAGGCCACACCGCCCCGATCATCTTCAAAGATTTGAGCCTTTTTGCCCTGGCGGAGAAGATGAGGAAACCTGGACCTGGAAGACCGGTGGGTCTACCAGTTGGAAGGTGCCCGAGGCGATGGTGACGCGGCCCTGGGTCTTGGCGAACTCCTCGAGGATGCGGGAAAAGATGCGGTCCTTGATGCTGCGGCGTTTCTTGTAATCCACAATATAGCGCACCTTGAATTCGATCCAGTTGTCGGTGAAGACCATAGTCACTGCCGAGTCGATCAAGGAGGCGTCGATGAAGTATTTCTTGACCGCATCTTTCCAGGCCTTTTTGGCGTGGCCGACGTAATCACCGACGATCTCATTGATCACGTCTTCCAGTATCCGGCGGGCCAGCTGGTAGTCGTCGCCGTGTTTCACGGGCACGGTGATCTCATCCCAGAGGAAGGGGAAGTCGGCGGAGTAGTTGATCACCGGCTCCTTGAATATGGAGCTGTTGGGGATGCGGACGATGCGGCCGGTGAAGAGATCGGCCTCCACCCAAACGCCGCACTCCATGAGGGTGGTGCGCAGGGCGCTGATGTCGATGACGTCGCCCCGGATAGTGCCCACCTGGATGCGGTCGCCGGGGGCATAAAGCCGGCTGAAAGAGATGGCCAGCCAGCCGGCGCAGTTGACCAGGACCTCCTGGAAGACGAAGGCGGCCCCGGCCCCGGCCACCCCCAGGCCCACCACCAGCCCGGAGAGGACGTTTCTAAAGAGGATGGCCAGGAAGAGAATGACGGTGGCATAGCCCGCCAGGGAGAGAAACTTGTGGACGAGGTACCGGGTTTGGGGGTCCTGGATATCCCGGGCCAGGTAGCGGTTCAGGAGGTACACCGCCAGGCGCGCCACCACTAACACCCCCAGGATCAGGAGGAGTTTATCGACGGTGGGGTCAACAAGCCAGCGCCCTAAAAGCTCTTCCATAAGAAAATTTCCCTGCACCCCGAGCCTGTTAATCAAGCAGGCAAGGAATTAGGTGACCGAAAAGTTTGTCCACTGATTAATTTTAAGCCCCAAATTACCCCCTTTTCTTCAATTAAGTCAACACCTATTTCTAAAGCAAATTCAACTAAGTGAATTTGTTTAGATAGTTCCCCAAATGCCCGTAAATTGCTTTGGGATGAGGGACGTGATGGTCCCCATAACAAAAGGCCGGCATTGTCCGGCCTTTATCTTTTTCTGGAGGCAAGACCATGAGCGCAAAGAAATCGGATGGCAACGGCTTTGACGGACTGGTGGCGATCCAGCTCTGCACCAAGAGTTGGCCTGGAATCGTGAACCTCACTAAAGAGGACCTGGGGATGGAGCAGGTCCCGGAATTCTTCCACCTGGGCAATAAGAAACTCTACCCGGCCGAATGGCGCCAGGCGTTCAATCGCAAGATCGGCGAAGCCCGGCGGGACCTGAACCTTAACACCTTCGATTTCGTGCTGGAGTGGGTCCGGTGCTCTCCCAAGAACCGGCTGGCCCGGACGGTGGAGAAGCTGGACCGGCGCATCACGGAATACCAGGCCCTGGCCGACGAGTTCTGCGAAAAGTACGACACCATCCGGGAAGAGTGGAAGGCTTATTGCGAGGGTCGCTGGCCAGGCTCCTGGAAGCTCATGGAGCCCCATTATCCCAGTAAGGCGGCCCTGCGGTCCAAGTTCGATATGTTCTACGTCATCACCGAGATCAAGGCGGCCGAGCCCCCCACCAAGACTACGGCGCCGGAGATCATGGCGGCTTATGAACGGGCTAACGCCGAGCTGGAAGCCAAGTGTAAGGAAGTTATCGAGGCGGCCTTCCTGGACTACCAGAAACGCATCCGGGAGGTGGTCACCGGTCTGTCCGTCTCCCTGAAAGAGGGCAAGGTGATCCGCAACGATTCGCTGGAGAAGGTGCGCAATCTCCACGACTGGGCCCGGGAAATGAACATCTTCGGCTATAAGCCCCTGGAGCAATCCCTGGCCGAGCTGAAAGCCGGCCTGGACGGGGTGGACATCAAGGTCTTGAAGGACAACGACGCCCTCAAGGGGCAGTTGGCCGGCCTGGCTGACCAGGTGGCCATGGTCGCTTCCAAGACCGAGGACGTGAGCACCATCTCCGGGAATTACAAACGGATGATTGACTTGAGCTGAGGAGGCCGTCATGGATTATACCCGGGAGCAACTTGAACAGATGAGCGAGGAGGAATTGGACGAAATCGTCCATGACCTCAAGGCCGAGGAGGCCGCCGAGATCAATAACCGGGGAAAGGAGGCCCAAATCGATTACATCCTGAGTTAAGGGGAGGCCGGGGCCACCCGGCTTCCCCACGACTTTTAAGGAGGCAAGACCATGAGTGCGCCAACATCATCGGCAACTATCGAGTTTCCGTTTTCCATGATTGACGGCGAGATCCGTAAGATCCTGGAAGAGGAAGGTGTCAGGTTTAAACCTCAAATATTCGGGACCGGCCTGGAGATCGACTCCCCGGCCTATGACCTTGAGACAGAGGTCAGCGAGGAGGGTATCTTACACCTCCACAACCCCGAGGCCCGGTACGGGCAGTTTGAAGACCTGGAGGAGGCTTTCATCTCGAAGGGAATCCCCTTTGACCGGGAAAGCCGCCCAGATTGGAATGTCCCGGCTGAATTGCGGGTTTTCCGGCCCGGCGATCCGCCCCTTGACCTGCTCATCCCCCAGGACGAGGAACTTTGCAGAGTGGTGGCGAAGATCCGAGAAATCCTGGCCCTGGACGATGCCGGGGAAGAGGCGGCCAGCACCATCAGGCGATACCTGGACGAAGAATTTCCCAGCTATCCTTCCCTGGCGGATTCGGTGAAAGAGGAAACCAAACCATGAGCATCTTTAAAGACCCGACCATCAATGCCATGGTGGACTCGGTGGACGGCCCTCAAAAGGTCCATTATGAGGGGACCGAAGGCCAGGACCGGGAATCTTACACCGATATCCAGGACCGGGAATCGTATTCAGGCGATCCCACCAATGAAGAACGGGCGGCGTCGGCTATGGCGGCACTGGAGTCCCAAGAGAAATACCACGACGCCTGGCCGGAAGGATTGGCCGACTCTATCGTGGACCTGGTGTCGGACCTGCTCCACCTGGCCAGGGAGAACGACATCGAGCCGGACTACATCATCCGGATGGCGCAGACGCACTTTGACGCCGAGGTTGAGGAGGAGGCAGAACATGGGAATCTCGATTAAAGGTAAAAATGGCTGGATTACTTTCCACGAAGCCGTTGCCGAGAAACATGATTCCTTTTCGGGAAGGGTGGTCCTCTTGCAGCTTTTCAGCAGCAGGAGGCCCTGGCAAAATCTGGCCCCGGTCTGCATCGAAGGGCCTAAAGCAGAGGTCGAGGCCCTGCTGCTGGACCTGCTGGAGAAGGTGAGGGCGATATCATGAGCGAAAAACAAGTTGACCACGTAGCTCTTAACGGCCGCCGCCTCCGGAGGATGAAGGTAGGCCTCGACAAAATGATCCGATCAGCCCGGGATACCCATTGGCGGGCAGAAATTCACTTTTTCGCCGGCAACCTGCACGGCGGCAAAATGCGTAACCTGGATGATCTGGTGATGCATCTGGAGGACGCCAGAAAAGAGATCCGAGAGTATTTGCGGAGGGTGCCATGAGCCTGGCTGAAATGATCCAGCGGATCAATGCGTATCGGCAAAAGGTGGGGCAGCCGGCCATCGAGTTGAACTCCCGGCCGAGCAGCTCCGGCTCCGGAACGACCATCGAGATCCTGGGCAACGACACCATACTGGCCAAGAGCGTCCACGGTGGCGCCATCAACTGGTTTCTCAAAGGCATGCTCTCGGCCTTTCAAAACATCCCCGCCCCCAAGGTGGAAAATTTCGACCGGGATTTGTTCACCTACCGCCGGGCCATTGATCTGAGCTGAAGCTCTTTAAATAAAAAACTAATTCATTCGAGGAGTTGCGGCGATGAAGCAGATTTCCCGGGATTCTGCTCCGAACGTTCAAGAGCGCCTGCCGGAAGGATTGACTCCCTTGCAGGCGCTCCTGGATTTTATGAGGATTTATAGCAAGTCTCTATGACCAACAATTGATCACGCTAACATATCGAAAGTAATTACCAAAAAGCGCTAAGCGCGCATAAATAGCAGTTATTGAGAGGAGGTTCCATTAACTCTCTTCCATAAGTTAATCAACCTCACGCCTGCCCGCTCCCACTTTTACCGCACCAGCGCATGCGCTTGACAGCCTACCCTCCTTGTGGCAAAGTGAAATATAGGAAAGGCAAGAATATAAGCTTCAATTGATTAGGAAATAATAATACTGATTTAAAGCTGGCCACCATGGGGTCCTGCCCGACTGCGACTTTAGCAGATGTAGCTAAAGGATTGTGGGGAGGGCCAGGGGCCAAGGCCTCCTGCGCTTCCCCATAACCCGTAGAAGTTGGATTAACCTCAAGAAATGACACGCGAAGTGGTGAATTGACATGGAAAAATACGCTAAAGTGGCTAAACTGAGAGCTCTTTATAGCACTCTGAAAAAACATTTGAGGGACCCTCGCTCACGATATTTCGATCCATCGACAGTCCTGGATTTATTTAAGATATATAATTCACTTAGAGACGTTCTTATCTCTCAATATCCTGAATTATTCCGTGACTTGCCGGTGCGCGAGGTACCTTCTCCAATAAAAACTACGGATTTCGATGGACGCGGATATATTGTGCGACAGGCTCTCGAATCCCTCCTCCAAGACATTGGATACTCCATCGATGTATTAGCTGCCATCCCCGAAGGTCTTCCTAAAGAAACAGTCCCCAAAGATGCGAGAAATGTTTTCGTAGTTCACGGAAGAAACAAGTCCGCAAGAGATTCTCTTTTTGAATTTCTACGGGCTCTTAAATTGAATCCAATTGAATGGGATGAAGCTGTAATCATGACTGGGAAAGCCTCTCCTTTTATTGGCGAAATATTAGATAAGGCTTTCTCTGAAGCTCAGGCGGTAGTTGTTCTCTTATCTGGAGATGATGAAGCCAGACTTAAAAAGGAATTTCAAAGCGACGAAGACCCCCCTTTTGAAAAAAACCTTACGTCACAAGCAAGACCCAATGTTCTATTTGAAGCAGGTATGGCTTTCGGAAGGCATGACGAAAGAACTGTAATAGTTAAAATCGTCAATGACTTACGCCCTTTTAGCGATATTGCTGGTAGACATATTATCAAATTGGATAATTCACCTGAGCAACGTAATGCATTGGCTCAGCGACTAAAAACCGCAGGTTGCTCTGTTGATATAAGTGGTAAAGATTGGTATTCAGCCGGTAACTTCGAAATATCAAATATGTCTTCTCAAAATGATGATTTAGCCTTAACAAATCAGAATAATGAAACCGAACAGCTTGAAATCAAGGATAATGCATATTGGAAGAAATCAGATGGCGATGGTCCATTTTGCATGTTTTGCAAAGATGAAAATAAAGGTCTCATTCATATGATAAATAATAATATATCATATACATGTCCAAAATGTAAAAATTCTGTCCGAGGTCCAGATGCTGACAAACTAGCTGAAAAAATAAATAAATCAAGCATGCGAAGAGCGATTAGTTATGCTAGTGGTAGTCACTTAAACAGGAAAAAATAGTTTCCCGTGTCGTTCCCACCTTCCCACTTGGGAATGCGCTTTTCCGGCGAAGCTCCGCTTCGCCCCCCTAATCCTTTGCCAAATCAAAACCATCTCCTTTCTCATTAACATTTATAGAAATTAATAAATCGCTAAACCCTCCCCTAGGGCAGAGATAAAGTTAGCTTGCCACATCAGAAACTTATCGGATTTTCTGGAAAATTTTGATATGGTCCGAATATAAGAGGTCTTTGGCTTTATGATAAGTTTGGTTAAGCCGGTGCGCATCATCAAAGATATTTATACGGTCGACGATTGGTTTCGCCTTGCCCCTCCGGCAGGCGGTGCCAAACACTGGGTCGATGGCCGGAGTGCTAAAGAGCTTGCTAAGGCTTGGTGCAATAGAGCCTCTGGCCCAGCCGTACCCATTGAGCTGCAAGAATTGCTAAGCACCCACCCCGACATCGACGGTGCAGCCATCCTTGAGGCCATCCCGGAGCACAAAGTCAAATTCGATAAAATCCGGGGAGAGCCACGGAACACCGACTTGGTATGCATCGCCGAGCGCGCTAATCAACGCATCGCAATAAGCCTCGAGGCAAAGTCCGATGAGACTTTTGGCGATCTGGTCTCCGATGTGGTCAAGACACCACTGAGCTCGCGCTCGGGCCGGCCTAAGCGCGTTGAGAAGCTGTGTTTGGCTCTTTTCGGCTGTCAGCCTATCGACTTGCCCAGAATCAGAGAACTTCGCTATCAGCTCTTATACGGGGTTGCAGCTTCCTTAGCTTATGCAGGTCAAGTTAATGCTTCGCGGGCACTCTTCGTAGTCCATGAATTCGTGAAACAAGGTACCGATACAGAGCGGAACGAACGTGATCTAAACAACTTCCTCAACTTGCTTTCACCCGGGGCTACCCCGCTGGGGCGGCGTCTTCGCGGTCCGGTCCGCGTTCCCGGCAACGAGCATATCCCCGGAGACATTTATCTTTACTTCGGTAAGATTCGGACTGAAATAGGGGGCGCATCCGTCTGACAAGAACGAAGCGCTTCGACGGCTTTGTCTCGGGCCTGCACGCCTTAGGTTAAGATTATTCTTTCCCGTATTTCTCGGTCCACCTGTCGCCCGATATTTCCGGATAAAGATCGCGGCGATCACCCCAATTAAGAATATGAAGATCTCTTAATTCTAACTCATTAATTGATTGCTTATTTCGAGAGTTGTACCCCGGCGCCAAGGCGTAAATAAGTAATTGTTCACATTGCTTGGTTATTATTTCCCATTCTTCGTCCGAAAAATCTTCTGATTCTTTATAAACTTTCCCAAGTTGGCGGTACACATCGCCCAGATAAATAGTCACGGGATCCAAATCAGAATCTTTAAGCCATTGCTTCTTGTGTTCCGAAATTCTTTTAGCAAAAGTCTGATCAGTAGCAATTCCTATGTAAAGTAAAGAATTGGGGCCATAAATGGGGTGTGTCCCATAAATTTGATAAATTCCGCAATCTTTTTCGTCTGACTTATTCTTAATGACTTGATCTAGTGAAAGATTCCCTTCCCAAAAGATATGGACAATATTTTTTGCCATTATTTTCCTCCTTAAACCAATTATTAGGCGTAGAACTTGTTCATAATTTCGAATAATTGCACATACCCCATTATTGTGTCAACAAAGATAGGTTTAGTTACTTGCCAAAACCAAAGCTCACTCCCATCTTAGAGAAATCGCGTATATCATCCGCATAAAATCATCAATGACTACGACACCCCTTGAAGTTGCAGCCACGATTTTGTGCCTGTTTCGGCCTTGAACAGCCGAAATAGAGCTCGTCGGTCTTCCGGGATCTCCGGGCCACGGTTTCTGGCCATCCGCACGTCGGACAGGGTCCTCCCTTCTCCTTCCAATAATCCGGTCGCTCCATAGGATCTTTTGGCAAACTCTTCTTCCCCCTCAGGGTTTGTAAGTCGCCACCAATCAATTTTTCTGGATTCACATTACCACAAGGCCAGCCAAATTGTCAAGAGACAGGCGAATGGGGCTTCTCTAGGCAAGTTTACTATACAAGGTGCAGAGTCCCGAGCTGTGAAGCTCTTTAAATAAAACCATCTATCAAGGAGGCAGTTTATGGGTAGGAAAAAGCCCGTGGCCACGGGCGACTGTGCCACCTGCGACTTCTGGAAACGGAAGGCCAGCCCGATAAAGGGCAAGCTCATCCCGGGAGGGACCGGGAAATGCACCAGGCCGGAGGGGCTGTGCGAGAAGCCCAAACCCAAAGACCCCCATCCTGGGTGGAAAGGGAAACCCAAAAAAGAAGGGGGCTTGCCCCAACAAGCCCCCGAAACCATCTCTCAGAGCCGGCCAAAGGAAGGCAATGAGGTATCTCTTTCTCTTATATACCCTAACCCCGACCAGCCGCGCAAGATTTTTAATCAGGCCAAGCTGGAGGAACTGGCTCAGTCCATCAAAGAGCAGGGGTTGATCGAGCCCCTGGTGGTGGTGCGGCAGCCCCGCATCTTTATAGCCAAGAGCCCAGGGCCCCCCATCTCCAAGGAGTTCATGCTTGTCGCCGGTGAGCGGCGTTGGCGGGCCTGCAAACTCGCCGGTCTGGCCACGGCCCCGGTGCGAATCTTGGAGGCGGATGACCGGCAGATCGCCGAGATGGCCCTGGTGGAGAACATCCAACGCCAGGACCTTACACCCCTGGAGGAGGCCAAGGCTTTCAAGGAGATGCTGGACAAGGGCTACACCAAGGAGGAACTGGCCCAAAAGCTGGGTTTCAAGCAGGTGTGGCGGGTGGACGAACGCCTGTCGCTGCTGAACCTGTCTCCCAAGTTTCAGGATGCCCTAATTTTTGGGGTTATTTCTCCTTCCCAGGCCTTCGAGATCAGCCGTCTCCAGGAGCATGGAGAACAGGAGGTGGTGTTCCAGAAGGTTAAGGCGGGGCAGCTCCCCACCTATAACCACCTCCGTAGGTTTGTCAACGCCCTGGTGGACGCCCAGAAAGAACAATTCCTCTTCGCGCCCCCTAAGAAGGAGGACCTGGAGACGATATCCCGCTGGGAGAAGGCCCTGGATGCGGTCACCGGGTTAATCGTGAAATCCTTTTCCCCGGAAGACTGCAAGGTGCTGGCCCGGGTGTTGAACGGCAATTCCGCCGTCAACCTCCAGAAAATCGACCTGATCATCACTCACCTCAACCTGATCAAGAAGGCGCTGTTGGATAATGTCAGCCGCCAGGAGGTGGCCAACTTAACCCAAGAAGCCCGGGAAGGAGGTATGAATGCCGGTTTACCAATACCAATGCACGGATAAGAATTGCGGCCTGAAGGCAGCGGTGATCGCCGGCCTGGACGATGCCATGGCCATCTGTTCCAGGTGCGGCGGCCTGATGCTGCGCCTGGATGAGGACCTTTTCACCCCTTATTTTGAAGTCTCAAATTTCAAGGAGGCCTAGACTCATGGAAATCAGAGCGGATCAGGAAACTTTGGTGAAGGCCATCTCCGCGGTGCTGGGAGTGGTGGACAAGCGGGGCACCATGCCCATTTTGAGCAACGTGCTTATCAAGACCAACGGCAACGGCCTGGAAATCGGGGCCACGGACCTGGAGATCAGCTTTAAGGGCTACTGCCCGGCTCAGATCATCGGGGAAGGGGCCGTCACGGTCCCGGCCCACCAGTTCAGCAGCCTGGTTAAGGAACTCCCGGCCGGAGAGCTGGAACTTAAGAGCAACGGGAAACACACCCTGAAGATCAAGCGGGGCGAATCCCTTTACAAACTCTCCGGCATCAATCCGGACCAGTTCCCCCCGCTGCCGACCAAGCCGGAAGGCGGCTATGTCGAGATGGAGAGCAAGGTGCTCAAGGAGATGCTGCGGAAGGTCATCTTCTCCTGCTCCGGCGACGACCTCCAATACCACCTTTCCTCGGTCTTTGTGGTGGCGGCTGAAGAGGAGGGGCGCCCCTATCTTCGCCTGGTCACCACGGATGGCCACCGTCTCACCTTGATCCAAAGGGAGAATCCGTTTGTCGGCCTGCTTTCTGGCCTGGATAAGGGGATCATGGTCTCTCGCAAAGGCGCCTCGGAGATCATTCGGTTCCTGGGTGAGGAGGAGAAGGTTTCTCTGAACCTCGATGGGAATACCCTGACGGTGCTGTCCGGGGAGAAGCTCCTCTCCATTCGGCTGCTCGATAAGAAATTCCCCGAATATCAACGGATCATCCCGGAGTCTTTTGTGCATCGGTTTGCGTTTAACCGGGAGGAGCTGTTTACCACCATCAAGCGGCTCTCCCTGCTCACCTCCGACCGGTTCAAGGGAGTGCTCTTCAAGATTTCCACGGAGACCGCAGAGGTTTCCCATCAAAGCCCGGACGTGGGAGAGGGGAAGGAAATCCTCCAGCAACTCCCGGTAGAGAACGCCGACCCGGACAAAGGAGGCAAACTTCCCTTGGAGATGGGCTTCAATGCCCGCTATCTCCTGGAACCCCTGGCGATGATGACCAGCGACCAGGTAGTTTTGGAGATCAACGAGACGGAGCGGCCGGCCAGGCTCTCGGACCCCAGTGAACCCCATTACTTCAGCATCGTCATGCCCATGTCGACGTGAGGCGAATCCTTCATGAACCTCTGGCCCTTGCGGGGCGGAACCTGGCGAGAGCGGCTCAAGGCAGCCGCTCTCTTTTTGCTTTTAATCGGCGGCTGGGCCTCGATCTACATTGGGGCCTGGCTTATCGACGGCAAATAACTTTTCTTACCAAGAGTAAGGAGGACATTTTTATGGCCATCAAAGGCTTGACCCCCCAACTGGCCGAGCGCGGCAAGATCAAGATCGGCGGCTTGGGGGATGAACGGAAAAAGCAGGGCAGCCAGGAGACCTATAAGCTCCCGGTGAAGTACGACTACATCCTCATCACCACCATGCAGCGGGACCAGGCCGGTCGCCTGATGCCGGACACGGAACTGATGGACCGCATCATTAAGAATCAGGGCGTTCAGAAGCTCACTGAAATCCCGGTGCGGCTGCTTTACGATGACATCGACCTCAACTTTCCGACCCGGTACTCCTGCTATAAGGGGAATCGCTGCTGGTGCACCGGGGACGGGGAGAAGGCCCAGAGGTTGGGGGAGGGCAGAATCGAAGACAAGTCGGTTTCCCCCGGTTTCCGGCAAGCCGGCGCCAATGAGTACGGCGAAGTGTCCTGTCCCTGTGAACGGCTTGAGGCCACCTATGCCCAGAAGGACAAATGCAAGCCCATGGGCACCTTGCAGGTGCTCCTGGAGGGGGTGGACCGGGTGGGGGGTGTCTGGCGGTTCCGCACCACCTCCTGGAACACGGTCAACGCCATCCTGTCTTCTTTGGTCCTGATCAAGACCATCACCGGCGGGATCCTATCCGGCATCCCCTTGCACCTGGTCTTGAGCCCCAAGACGGTCACCGTGCCCACCTCCGGCCAGAGCCAGGTAGTTTACATCATGTCTCTGGAATTCCGGGGCCAGGAGGAAAAACTGGCTGAGCTGGGCTATGACCTCGCCAAGCGTAGGATCGAACACCGGATCAAGATGGAGTCCATGGAGGCAGAGGCCCGCAAACTGCTGGTGGCCCCGCACCAGGAGCCGGTGGAGGAGCAAAGGGCCACTGCCGAGGAGTATTACCCGGAGGGCACGGGGCTCGATCTGGACCACCAGTCCCCGGGTCCTTTCATCCCGCCCGGCCTGAATGCTGCTCCGGCCGGTGACGGCTCTTCCAGGAAGCCGAAGGCTACCGCGGCCAAACCAGCGCCGGAAAAGGTCATTACCATTCCCCGGGAAACCAAGCGCCCGGAACCCCAGGCTGTCACCCTGCCAGAGTTGATGGAGATGTGTCACAAGGGCCAGGACTTGACCGTGCCCCTGCCCATCCGGTCGCACAAGGCCGGCGCGGACAACCTGGGGACGCTCAAAAGCTGGGAGCGGGACCTCGAGACCGGCAACTATTCCCTGGTTTTGGACCTGGCCTCGAATCTCAAGGAGATTGCCGACGGCTTGACGCCGGAGATGATCGTCAAGTCCTTTGCAGAGGCCAAGATCACGGTCAAGGTGGCCAACCTCCGGGTGCTGGGGGCGGAAGACCGCTTCGTCTCCCCCCCTTCGCCACCGCCACCGGTCACCGGTCCCTGCGACTATCATCCGGACTTGCCGGCCACCTGGCGGGATGACCAGGGGATGAATCGGTGCACCAACTGCCCCGGCAATATCACGACCCATGAGGAGGTGCCCCCGGGGTGGGAAGGATCACCCGGTCCTAATATCACCACCCCGCCACCCCAGGGCGGGGGCAACACCAGGCCACCGGGTGAGCGCAAGTCGCTGTTTTAACCTCTCACCACTTTAAATTAAAGGGGGCCTTATCCGGGCCCCCTATCTTTTTCAGGGAGGCTGAGATGGCCAAAAAACCAAGCTATTCTTTCAGCAAGCTGGAGACGGACGAGAAATGCCCCTGGGCCTACAAGAAGATCTACCTTGACCGGGTCCCCCGGGCAGAAACGGAGCCCCTGGTTATCGGGAAGACGCTCCATGACTTGACGGCTCAATATCTGGACCGGCTGATCGGAGCCAGGCTCCAGACCGACTGGTCCTATGCCGAGGGGCTCACGCCCAAAGAGGCTCCGGCTGACGTGTTCGACATCTGGCCCAGGTTCTTCAACTCCTTCATTTTGCCTCCCATGGAATCACCGGGGGTGGAGCTGAAGCTGGCCTTTGACCGGAACTGGCAGCCCACCGAGTATTTTGGCGATGAAGCCTTTTTCCGCATGGTGGTGGACTGGACTTACCGTCAGGGCGAGCTGGTCGTGGTGCAGGATTGGAAGACTAACCGGGCGATCCCCGAGACGGTGGAGAAGAATCTGCAACTGCGGATCTACGGTTGGGGGGTGCGGGAGACCAGCTACCCCGATGCCAAAGAGATTCTCTTGCGGCTCCATTTCCTCAGGTACGGCGCCGAGCGAGAGGTTATCCTACTCCCCGATGACCTGGCCACAGTCCCGGACGAGCTGGAGAAGCGGATTGTCCAGATCGAAACCAGGAAAGACTTTGACCCGACCCCTGGGTCATTCTGCGGCTGGTGCGGGGTCATGGCCCATTGCCCGGTCATGGCCCAGGCCATTGTGCCGGTGAACATTCTCTACCCCACTACCCGGGAGGATGCGGTCAAGGCAGCCACCCTGCTCCTGGCCATCCAGGCGATGGATGCGGAGCTGAAAAACAACCTGAAGCGCTACGTCAACGAGAACGGGCCGGTACCGGTGGGGGACGTCGTCTATGGCCCCAAGATTTCTACCAGCTATGAGTTGGACCCGAAGGAGATCACCGATTACCTCCTGGAGGCAGGCCTTGAGCGTGACCACGTTTGGGGCCTCCTCAATCTCACCAAGACCAACCTGGAAAGCGGTCTGAGAAAGCTCAGGCGCAAAGACCTCATCCCTAAGGTCCTGGAGCTGGCCCCCAGCAAGCCGACCGAGAAAATCGGCTTTAACAAGGTGAAATGACATGGAGGCCAACCTGAATGAATACGTCTGGGTTCGGTTAACCGAGGATGGGCATGTAACCTATCTCGATTTTTACCTGAACATAGGGGTTGAGCCGCCTATTCTAAATGTTTTCAATGGGTGGACCCGCTTTAAAATTTGGGAACTGATGAACATCTTCGGCACCGACTGTCGGCATGGCGGCAGAACGCAGTTCAAGGGCAACATCCTGAGGTTCTCTCCACCAATAATATAAAACCTTTTTCCCCAAGCCCTCGTCTCCAAATGCCGGGACACCAGGTCGGAGTTTACGGCCAAGGCGATTCGGGAGTGGTTAAGACGAGTAGGGGGCAAAAAGCTCTACGTTGAACCTGGCAGTCCATGGGAGAACGGTTACAAAGAGAGCTTCAACGGCAAGCTTCGGGACGAGTTGCTCAACTGGGAGATTTTCTATACCCTGCAGGAGGCGCAGATCCTGATAGAGCGCTGTTGGCGGGAATACAACACGGTAAGGCCCCACAGTGATTTGGTTATCGGGCACCAGAACCTGAGGCCCTCGAGGTGATTCCCAGGGATCCTGGCTTCGCTAAGCTCCGCCAGAATCCCTGGCTTGATTTGACCCCCAATCTAACCTAAAAATTGTTATAATCACTGGGGAATTTACTGCACGAATTCAATGCTGAAATCGACGGAGCCCACTAAGCGAGTGAGCAGGGAATGACTCTTCAGGAGAAGAAAACCGCAGCCGCCAACCTGTCCACTACGGGACGCGTCTCAAGCCCAACCGCCACCGGGGGAGCGGGCACGTTCTTCGAGCAGAGCGTCGCGGCATACTGGTTGGCCCAATTGCTCGTGCGCTGCATTCCGCCGATCTTGATCAACACGGTCGTGGCGGAGGTTCAATTCCAGACAGAGCACCTGGGGTGGCAGACCGACGACTTCCTGATTGTCTGCGAACGCCCCGGAGCTGTCGCCCAGAAACTCGCCGGCCAAGTCAAGCGCAGCTTTACCGTCAGCGCAGCAGACAAGAACTGCAAGCAGGCTATCCAGGATTTCTGGAAGGATTTCAAGAGCTCTGACCGGTTCTCCCCGGCGGATGACCGCCTGGTTCTTGTCACTCTGCGGGGCACCGACACGCTCCTCAAGCATTTCGTGGGTCTTCTGGACTGCGCCCGCTCGGCGCGCGACAGCGCGGAGTTCGAGCACCGACTGGCGACAAAAGGCTTTATCTCTAAAAAAGCGGTTCAGTATTGCGACGAGCTGCGGAGAATCATCATCGACCTCGAGGGACAGCCCGTCACGGCGGCCGACATCTGGCCGTTTCTTCGCGCGCTGCATGTGTTAAGCCTGGACCTTGCTACCTCAACGCGGCAGACCGAAGCCCACATTAGGAGCCTCCTGGCCCACACGGCAACAGAGAGAGACGCCGTTGGCGTGGCAGGCACCTCCTGGAACGCCCTGCTTGACATCGCCAGCACTGCCATGTCCGAGGCCCGCGGCCTACGCCGAGCCGACCTGCCGGGGGAGCTGCAACAGCGCCACGCATCGCTCGGCACGGACGAGCAGAGCGTCCTGCTTGCCCTCGAGGATCACACCGGCCTGATCCTTCGCGGAATCCGCTCAACCATCGGCCAAGACTGTCACCTGCAACGCGCCGCTCTGGTACAGAAGGTCCTCGGCGAACTGGAGATGACGCAGGTGGTGCTATTGTCGGGACCCGCGGGCAGTGGAAAGTCCGCGATCGGAAAGGCCGCTATCTCGCTCCTCTCGGAAGACTATTTCGCGTTCGGCTTCCGTGCTGAGGAATTTGCGCAGCCGCATTTCGACGCGACGCTGCATGCCGGACAGATTCCGGCCAACGGGACCGCGCTGGGTGCAATCCTCGCTGCGCAGAGCCGAAAGGTCGTCCTGGTGGAAAGCGTCGAGCGCTTGCTCGAGAAGACCACGCGCGATGCATTCAGTGACCTAATGACGCTGGCCGCATCTGACCGCGGCATGTGCGTTTTCCTTACATGCCGTGATTATTCGATCGATCAGGTGAGCGCGAGCTTTCTGCAACCTGCAGGGATCAAGTATGCCGTTGTCAGCGTGCCACCCCTCGAAGATGCGGAACTGGCGGAGGTCGAAGCGGACCTTCCGGCGCTCGCGTATCCATTGAAGAATCCGGCGTTGCGCAACATCCTGCGCAATCCCTACTACCTTGACAAGGCGCTCGAGATTTCGTGGTCGGCGGAGCGGCCGGTTCCGGAGAGCGAACGGGAATTCCGAGCGCTGTTCTGGCAGCAGATCGTACGCGCCGACCACCGCGTCCCCGCAGGCATGGCGCGGCGGCGCGAAGAGGTCTTTCAGGAAGTCGCGGTCCGGAGGGCGCGGGCACTTTCCACCTACGTCACCTGCAATGACCTGGACCCGGCGGTTGTGGAGGCCCTTAGACACGACTCATTAATTGTCTCGCCCGACGGCAATCCGTCGCTCGTCGCGACCGCACATGATGTCCTGGAAGATTGGGCTATCCTGCAGTGGATAGAAGAGCAGCACCTCACCGCAGAGGGATCATTCAAAGAACTGTCAGCCGCAATCGGCACACATCCCGCCGTTCGGCGGTCTTACCGCAATTGGGTAGCCGACCTCGTCGAGAGGGACCGCGCTGCCGCAGACCGTCTCTTCAACGGTGCGATCGCTGAGACCGAGATCAGTGCGCAATTCCGCGATGACACGCTCGTGTCTCTTATCAAGGCGCCATCGTCGCCGGACTTCCTCGAGCGGCATGAAGCCCAGTTGCTGGCCAACGACAAGGTCCTGCTCAAGCGGGTGATTCACTTGCTTCGAGTCGCCTGCGTGACGACGCCTGCCTGGTTGGCAGGAGCGGTAGGCCACGGATCGATATTCAATGTACCTGACGGGCCGGCATGGGCGACGGTCTTGAGGCTAGTACACCGCAACATTGACAGCTTCACGCCACAGGAGCGCCCGCTTCTTCTAGGCCTGATCGAGGACGCCGTTCGCAAAGTCAGCTGGTGGGCACCGGAACTGGAAGGTGCGGAATTCGTGGCAGGCATCGGCCATTGGCTGCTGGCGGGCTTCGACGACTACAGCTCGCAAGAGCCACTCAAGCGCGTGCTTCAGGTGATTGCAAAGGTTCCGATGGCAGATGCGGCTCGCTTCGAGGCTGTTCTTCGGGGCACCGTCAAGGCGGGCCAGCGGCGGAACCACCTCGTCGATTATTTCCGCGAGATCATATTTTCGGGATTGGACGGCATGCCCGCAGCACGGGATCTGCCTGACCTCGTCGTGTCGGTCGCGGCTGACTACCTTCTCGCCTCCGAAGAAGACCTTCAGAGGGATCGCTTCTCCAGTAGCTCGCTCGCCATTGAGACGCATTTCGGGATCAAGGAAGACCGACGACATGATTTCTTTCCAGCGAGTGCATTTCACGGACCGTGGATTCATCTCCTGCGGTATCACCCGCGCCAAGCCCTGGACTTCTTCATCAACGTCTTCAACCACAGCGCCGACTGGTACGCACATCCCCGCGCGCACGACCCACTTGAGTCCGCGTGGGAGATTGAACTGACCTTTGCCGATGGAACCACCCGAAAGCAGTGGGGCAATCCGCGGCTCTGGAACCTATACCGGGGAACATCGGTCGGTCCTTATGTGCTCATGTCGATGCTGATGGCATTAGAGAACTGGCTATTAGAGTTCGCAAGCAATTACGCGGATCAGCTAGACGCCATTTTGGTAGACCTCCTGCGCCGGAGCGACTCCGCCGCGCTGCCTGCTGTCGTCGCCAGCGTTGCCACCGCACACCCGCGGGCGTCCGGCGAGGCGCTGCTGGTTCTTCTCAGCGCGCCCGACTACATCAAGTTTGATCGCGTCCGCATGGCAGCCGAGTCTCAAGCCTCGGCACTGTCCGGAATGTCTCCGCTGCTCCAGCCCGATAACAGAGTTTATGAGAAGGAGCGCAAGGAGGCGAACCGATTGGCGCACCGTAGCCAGGATCTGGAGACCGCGATTAGGAATCTTCAATTGGTGGCACTTGCCCCGCGCGTACATGCCATCCTCGACCGGCACCTCGCCTCACTACCGCCGAAATCAGAGCAGGATAAGTCTGACCTAATGTGGCGGCTCGCGATTCACCGGATGGACTTTCGCCAGTACACGATCTCCGACACGAGCGGCCCGGAGATTCTCGACGCTGAAGCGAACGCCGGCGAGCCCGCGAAGCGCTATGTTCGGCTTGAGCCCAAGGCCCCCGATGCGGACGTGCAGGCGATGGTCGACGAGAGCGCGGCCCAATACAGCGCAATGAATAACCGGCTCGGCCTTCTGATGTGGGGCCTTCAGACCTTCAACCGCGAGAACGGAAATCACGATCCGTCCCAATGGCGAGAAAAACTCGCCGAGGCGCGGGCAACGGACCGCGAGGCTGAACAGCATGATGGTAGTCAGCACGGTCCCGGTTTTGTCGCCGCTATCTGTGTGCGCGACAATTGGAACGAGATGTCTTCCGATGAGCGGGAGTGGTGCGTTGACGTCGTATGTTCGGAGATATTGCGGAAATCCAACCAGTGGGGCCACAGCGAGCGCATGCAGCGGTTCCCCATGGCAGCCGACCGCCCGAGCGCCTCGGTGGTTTCGGTGCTGCTTAGCAAGCCACTCCCGGAACCACAAATGGAGCGCGTCCGCCGGGCCTTCGCGGCAGCCCTCACTCACCCGATTGAAGAAGTGCGGTGGTATGCCACGTGGGGCATCGATGAACAGTTCTGGGCCGTAGATCCCGTCGTGGCCCTGCGCTGCGTGAATGCAATCGCGACGGAGGCTGCCCTCATCGACCAGGCATGGGAGGCAGGAAAAAAACTGCCATACCAACAGCGCCGTTCCCTAGACGAGATCTGTGCGGAGGCGGCGAGCACCATTCGCCAGCGTTTCTGGCAAGAAGGCGCGATCGCGGAAGATGCGCACAGTACGGTGGACATCTCGGAAGGGTTCACGGCGGAAGCGAACGCCCGAATGCTTGCGATCCTTGGGCAAGTACCAAACGACCCTACCGCTGTGGCCGCCTTCGCACGCGCCAGCCGAACGCTCGTGGATTGGTGGGACGCTGACAGGGGGGACCGCAGTTATGAAACTGAAGCTGCAATATCGCAACGTCTGCAGCAGTTCGTCATGCGGACCACCTCGGCGTCCGCGTTGGAAGTGCTGCGTCCTGTGCTCGACGCGAGCGACCGTCATCCCCGAGAAATCCACTCGATCGTTCAAGATCTGACAGTCATCGAGGATGGCAGTCCGAATACGCCGCAGTACTGGGTTCTGTGGGGAGCCTTTGCCGATGCCGTCAAGCGCGCCAAATGGGTCTCTCGGCTGAACGATAGGCACCCGTCCGGCAGAGAGATGCTGTCCGCCATTTTTCTTACGAGATGGTGGAATGACAACGTCAGGCATTGGAGAAGTCTTGAAGGCTACGCGCATCACGTCCACGCTCTTTTCGAAGCACTACCGCCCTCATCCATCGTGCTCGACGATTACCTGCGCTTCCTCTATCACATTGGTGAGCGATCCCTTCCCGAAGCCTTTGTCCGCGTCGCCCATTCCTTAAAGCGGGGAGATGCTCAGGCAATGCTCCGGAGGACCAACACAGTCTTCTTTCTCGAGGTCCTGCTGCAACGGCATGTATACGGAAGACCCTTGGAGCTGAAGCGCGACCCTGGTGTCCGGCAAGCGGTCCTCTTCCTCCTCGACACCCTCGTTGAGAACGGCTCGTCCTCGGCATTTCGCATGCGAGATGACTTCGTAACGCCCGGCCCAAGCTGATGGGTTCGTGCGTAGCTGACGATAAAACGCAGCATATCCAGATGATCGCGAATGTAATCGCATTCGACGGGCTCAAGCGATGGGCTAAAGACCTGGAGGTCTATCGCAGATCCCCTTAAGCCTACCTGAGTATGTCCGCCAGATACCGGTCAGGAATTCGCTTCCAATACGTACTGGCTACCCTGGCCGGCGCCCGCCTCCTGATGATCGCCGAGGGGGACATCCTCGACCCCGCAAACAGAGCCCAACTAATTGATTTTCTCTTGGCCGTGCGCCAGGACTTCGACACCATCCTGGTGTTCGCCAGTTCGGATGAAGCCCAGCCCTCCCCGGTGTCAGAAATCCAGCTATGGTGGATAGAGGAGGGACGGATTATGGAAATAAAGGAAAGGGAGGCCTTGATCTATGAAGGTAGATATTCCTCGCTATGTGGATGAAAAGGAAGTTTCTCGGATCATTGGAAGAGCCGTCCAGACGTTGCGAAATGAACGCTTCCGCGGGCAGGGGATTCCCTATGTGAAGATGGGCAGGGCTGTCCGCTATCGGCTATCGGATGTAATCGAGTTCATGGAAAATCGGAAGGTCAAAACGGATCCGCTGGAACGATAATTAAGGAGGGAAGTGGCCTGAATAACATACCCCGAATAGCTTAACGCCCCGAGCTGAGAAGGGGCACAATTACTCACCCGTCCCTTCGACAATTAACCCTTCGCCGGGCTTCCTTCGGGGGCCCGGTTTTTTCTTGCACCAGACCCTCCCACCATGGATGCCCTTTTCGGGCATCTTCTTTAATTCGGTTCTTCGATGAAAAAGATTTATGAATCTTTTCACCTGTGGCATAATTTGTGGAAGGTTAATCCGTGGGGCCAAAATGGTAACTGAAGCCGATGCCAGAATCATCATCGACCAGCTCCTCAAGGGTGCTGGTTGGGACATCGTAAATAAGGCTCAGGTATCTACCGAAGAACCCGCATCAGACGGTAGAGCAGATTACCTTCTAAAGAATTCCCGCACCCGGCCCTTAGCAGTTGTCGAAGCCAAGCGCTTTTCCATCGACCCATACAGCGCCAAAGGGCAAGCGAAGGCTTATGCGCAGTCTCTTTCAGCACCTTTTGTCATCCTCAGCAACGGCCAGGACCATTATCTCTGGGACTATGCCGATGGCGACGCCCGTCCTATTCTCGGTATTCCCACTCAAGCCGATCTTGAGCGCCGGGCAAATCTCAAAATCCACCGGCAGGGTTCACTTGAAGATTCCTTAAACATTATCCCTATTCCTGAGAAGTTCCGATTCAAAGGCGAGGAGGTTGAGACTCGCCCCTACCAGGCGGCATGTCTCAAAAGGGCGGACGCGGCATTAATCGCCGGACGACGCCGCATGCTTTTCGAAATGGCAACCGGTACTGGGAAAACCTTGACCATCGCCATGCTCATGAAGCGCTGGTTTCAGGCCGCGGTTATTTCCCGAGTCCTTTTCCTGGCTGACCGCATCGAATTGGCCAAGCAGGCCAAGGAGACCTTCGACGACTACCTGCGGGATTGGCCCGGCACCATCCTTTACGGAGGAAGGCGCAGTCTGGAAGGACAGATCGTGGTGGGCACCCTGGATACCATCTCCGGGCAACTGGGACCTGCCGGCTTCGGGCATGGCTACTTCGACCTTGTGGTCACCGATGAATGCCACCGCTCCATTTACAATACCCATCGGGCCACGTTAGCCCATTTCGACGCCGTGCATATCGGCCTTACTGCCACCCCTAATCCCGGGGAACTTCGCTGGGTCAGCGAGCATGAGCGCCAACTGGTCAAAAGCACCTACCTCTTCTTCAACTGTTGGGACAGCGCCAAACAAGAGGGTAAGCCGACTTTTTCTTATGCGATTCAGGATGCCATCCACGACGGCTACCTGGCTAACTACAAAATTTATCTGGCGGAGACCCGGCTGACCTTTGAGGGAGCGGTGTGGGAAGACGAGGAAATAGCCTACGGGGACTGGGGGCGGACCGCCGAATCGGAAGACCGGCTTAAACTTATTTTAGACGAATATTATCGCGTGGAAGAGGAGCGCTCTCAAGATCGCCCTCGCAAAACCATCGTTTTCGCTGTATCGGAGAAGCAGGCGGTGATCCTGGAGCGGCTCTTCAACAAACACTTGCCGGATGACGCCTGTTTGCGCATTGCCCGCCAGATAAATCGCTCTCCCGGCCAGGTCAGGCAGGACTTTGCTCAGAAGATCACCTGTTACTCCAACAACGGCAACCCCAAGCCCGTCATCGACCGGTTCAAGTACGACCCTCTCCCCGTCGTGGCGGTGTCGGTGGACATGCTGGACACCGGCTACGATCACAAGGAGGTTGAGAACCTGGTCATGCTGCGACCCACCCGGTCAGCCATCAAATATGCCCAGATGCGCGGCCGCGGCAGCCGTCTCTGTCCCCGGATCGGCAAGACCAAGTTTTTGATTTACGACTTCGTGGGCAACACCACTGCTTTCAACGACCCGGGTGAAGAGTTTCAACGACCCAAAGAGGTGGGGCCCCGGCCCGGACCTCAACCTCCTGGAGGGACCGAAGGCCTCGAGCCTACCCCGCCGCCGCCTCCCGGACCGCCTCGGCCCGGCGGGTTTGTGGAGATCCCGGAGGGTTCCTTGGAAGATGAATTCCGCCGCCGGGAAACCCTCATCGTGGGCCCGGAAGGGCTGGCCATGGACCGCAAGACTTACCGGGATCAATGGGCCGCCAAGATTATCGAGCTGCACCGGACCGACCCCGCGGTGGAAAAAATCTTTGCCGGCGAGGAGTTGAGCGAAGAGGAATGGGAGGCCCTGGGCCGGAAGCTGGATTCCCCGGAGTTCTTCTTCACCGAGAAAACCTTGCGCCGGGCCTTTGAACAACCCACTGGCTCCCTGTCCGACTTCATCCGGTCCACCCTGGGAGCCTACCGCTTCCCCACCCGGGAAGAGCGCGTGGAAAAGGTCTTCAACACTTGGGTGGCGGAGCACTCCAACAGCCTCATGCCGGAACAGGCTCAGATGCTGCGCCTGCTTCAAGCCCGGGTCCTGGCCGGCGACAAAATTGAGATGCGCCTGTTCAGTCAGCCGCCCTTTTCCCTCTGGGGAGGCCGGGCGCGCATGGAGAACCTTTTCGGCAAGGATGGGCTTGCCAAAATCGTGGAAGAACTGAATACTCTTTTGGCTGCTTAGGAACTTATGGATTCGGGAGAACTGCAAAATACCTTAAAGCGCCTCTGTAAGGTGATGTGGGATGCTAACATCAGCAACCCCATTACCTATGTGACCCAGGTGTCTTATCTCCTCTTCCTCAAGATGCTGGAGGAGATGGACGCCGACCGCCGGGAGAACGGAGCCGGCAATCACCGCAGCTTGTTCGGCAGGTTTAAAGTTTACGGCGGAGAGATCGACTTTGAGCCGCTGCGTTGGAGCGTTTTGACCTCCGACCCCGACAACGAGCGTATGCTGCGCACCCTCAAGGAAACCCTGCCTCGCTTGGCCGAACACCCCCGGTTGTCCCAGGGGGCCAGAGCCATCTTTCAAAACGCCGCGGTGGTGATCCCCAACGGCGCCACCCTGCGAAAGGCGGTGGACGTCATCGCCCCCGTCTCCTTCATGGCCGAGGATGCTGACGTCAAGGGAGATCTATTCGAACTCCTGGCCAACGACCTGGGGAGCCAGAAAAAAGCGGCCCAGTTCCGCACCCCCCGCCACCTCATCCGGGTGATCACCGAGATGGTGGACCCAAAGATAGGCGAAACCGTGTGCGATCCCGCGGTGGGTACTGGCGGCTTCCTCATCGCCGCTTATGACCATATTCTCCTGGCAAACACCAGGCCGGAGTTCGTCCGGGAAAAGCTGAGCCCCTACGGAACACCGGTGCCCATCGGCATCGGCGACCGCCTCAGCCGGGAGCAGTGGGAGTTCTTACAAAAGGGGACCCTCCATGGCTTTGACGGCGACCAGGACATCTTGCGCATGGCGGCCATGAACGCGGTGCTTCACCAATTCGACCACTCCCCCATGGTCTGTCGGGATTCCATCTGCGGCAGTGAAGATAAATGGGATGAAGTGCATTTCGACGTGATCCTAACCAATCCGCCCTTCTCCGGCGACCGGGGCGACGCCAAGCGCTCCTTAAGGGTGGAAAAAGGCGACAAGTACGTGCTCTTCCTGGCTTACGCCCTGCGCTCTCTGCGCCCCGGTGGGCGGTGTGGCATCATCTTTCCCAATGGCGTGCTCTTCGGGGACACCGGCAGCCACCAGGAGGTCAAGCGCCGCCTGCTGGCGGAGTTCGACTTGCAGGCGGTGGTCATCCTGCCCAAAGGAATGTTCGAACCCTACACCCCCAACCCCACCTGCTTTTTCGTCTTCCAGAAGACCGGCAAACCAACTAAACGGGTCTGGTTCTACCGTTTGGAAGGAGACGGTTCCTCCCTGAAAAAGGCGCGGAAGTTCGGGCCCCAGTTTAAGAACGATTTTCCCGATCTTCTGGCCAAATGGCCCGGACGGGACACGGAGGAGGGCCGGGCCTGGCTGGTGCCCGCCAGCCTCATCCGGGAAAAGAATTATAACCTCACCCTGTCCGGCCTGGGCCTAGTGGCCCCGGAAAAGGTGGAGCACCCAGAGCCGGAAGAAATCCTGGAGTCCGTGGCCCTGAAAGAAGAAAAAATTTTCGACCTCATCCGGGAGATGCGGGAGCTTTTGCTGGAGGGCAACAACAGTGGAACGGTATGAGTTGCCCCAGGGATGGCGTTGGAAACGGCTCCCGGAATTAGCCGATTTAAAAAACGGCGGCACCCCTTCCAAGGCCAACCCTGAATATTGGAAAAACGGGAATATCCCTTTTGTCACTGCCGCTGACTGCACAGAACTCTTTGTCTTCCAAGGACGTTCATATTTGACTGAAGAGGGACTGTTATCAGGGAAAACGGTGGTTTGTGAACCGGGAGATGTTTTGATTGGAACCAGGACTAGGGTCGGAAATTGCAGCATTGCTAAGGTAAGATTGGGTGCCAGCCAGGACCTTACCCGTGCCAAATTAAACTCTATCTGTACTCCTGAATACTTATGCCTGTATATCCGCAATATAGCAAGCGATGTGGCCTTTTTCTCTCAAGGCACATCGATTCAAGGAATAACCAGAAATTTCTTGCATAATCTATCTATTCCCGTTCCTCCCGTAAAAGAGCAGCGCCGCATCGTGGGGAGAATCGACGAACTAACCCACCGTGCAGTGGAATTAAAAAAACTGATAGACGATGCAAAGGCGGACTTAGCCGCCTTCACCCCAGCCCTCCTGGCCAAGGCCTTCCGCGGGGAGCTGTAGCTTATTTTACTTTTTCCAACATGGAGATGTTTTTTCTGATGTCACCAAGGCAAGTGTCACCAAGGCAAGTAAGAAACTGGAACTAAGAAGGCTTTCTCATGAGTTTCAATTTTAGATTGGTGTTGCTGGAACCTTTAAATGCAGTCTTATAATCATATCTCAAAAATATATGAACTCAATTAAAGATAAACATAACCTATATCAAGTTGATAGCGTATCGTGGAAAGGGCATCTTAAGCGTATTAGGATAGAGCCTTTCGGAGGCTTTATCACGTTACCTTTGTCGGCGTGCGTTAGCAAAGGAGATAGTATAAGACTTGTAAATGGTAGCGCTTGGGTAATTTGTAAAAATGGTGAATCTCAATTCATTGGGCCATATTTTGTTCGAGAGAAAATAAGACTTGGCTCAATACAATTTGAAGTTTTAATTAAAGAAATCACAGAACTGGAAGAACACAAGGCATACATTTCGTTGGCAGAATTACACTATCGTGGCCATATAATCCATGGTAGAACAGCTCGCCTTATAATACGCACTCATCACCCTGCTTATCCAAAGGTTATAGGTTACATTGAGCTTGCTACTCCTTTTTATATGAACAAAGCTAGGTCAAGAATATTAGATGCTCCTTTCAATTTTGATTCGGTGGAATGGCAACATTGGGATATGCTTACTTTACGCAAATATATCCACCTTATTGTTAGAATTGCTCGAGTCGTGGTTTACCCGGAATTTCGGGGAATTGGAATTGGGCAAATTTTGGTCAGGCATGCTGCTGAGTTTGCAAAAAGAAGATGGCAGGTGGCTGGATATTTGCCATATTTCATCGAGATTTCAGCAGACATGCTTAAATATGTCCCCTTTGCAGAACGTGCTAAAATGATTTTCGTAGGAGAAACAGAAGGTAATCTTCACCGTGTGGCAAAGGATATGAATTACTTAATTTCACGTTTTGGATCAGATAATTCAGGGCAAACACAATTTGAGGAAATATGCGGTATTTGTGACCAGCAAGTAGCACGAATGTCGATGTCACTTCAAGTTATGAAACGAGAGGGTCTAAAACAGGATGAGCTTGTAAAACGCCTTCGTAGTCTATCTAAAGAAAGTGTCTTGAAGGATTTTGCTTTGTTTCACAACATTGTAACCTTACCGAAGCCCCATTATATGATGGGATTAAATTCATATGCAGATGATTTTTTAAAAGAACGGGTGGTTCAATTATCGCCAAAAAATGGGAGAGTCCCTCCTAAAATTACAACGGAACCGATTATGGGTCCCATTAGATTTGTGGATGTGGGTATCTCATATGTATCTAGAGTTCGGCGTACCCAAAGTACCCACGCTGTTCAGCAAGCATTTAGTATATCTCCTGATGACCTACGAACCCAAGTTATCAAGGGACTCAACCTCGAAATTGATCCTGGAAAAATCTTTTTACTGATAGGGCCTTCTGGTTCGGGGAAAACGACTTTGTTAAACGCGTTGAAGGGCAAATTAGAAGGCCGAAAGGATGCCTGCCTCGACGGCTACATCTCCATTCCCAAGAATGCTAAATTTGGCAGTTTCGAGCCTATCCGGTCTCAAAAACCAATAGTGGAGGCTTTGGGAGCAAAGGATGTTCATTACGGTATCTACCTCTTAGGGTTGGCCGGGCTTTCTGAAGCTTTTCTATATCTAAAGAGATTTGGAGAACTAAGTGCGGGGCAGCAGTATCGTGCTATGTTAGCTCAGCTAATGGCTTCTAACTCCAATGTCTGGTTAGCAGATGAATTTTGCGCTAATCTTGACCCTATAACAGCCACTGTGGTAGGCTACAATATCCAACGAGTGGCGCGAAAAAATGGAGCAACTGTGGTGTTAGCCGCTCCCCATGCAAACAATTTTATTTTTTCACTGAAACCAGATATGGTAGTCGTTTTAACTAATGCTTGGGACCACAATATAATCCCAGGAGAAGAATACAGCAGGGTCATAAGTTCTGGTCAAGGAAAAGAGGCCCGGTTTCCAACACTTCGCCTTTCGCCCGAGTTTGTAGATGCCGTGCGTACCGGGCAAAAAACGACGACTATTCGCATCGGTAAAAGGCAGTTGGATAAAGGACTCTTAGTGCTTGAAAGTAGTGTTGGGAATATCCTAGTCCGGGTAGTAGATGTTGTGGAAAAGATGTTTTCAAGACTTAATGACCAAGACGCCCAAAAAGATGGGATGAAAAACCTCGACGAATTGAGAGAGACATTAAAAAAATTTTATCCAAGACTTGGAATGCGATCTCGTGTAACTATTATATATTTTGATCAAGTATGTAGTATTTCCTAAATAATGTTTTGTAAGAAGATAAGTAAAGCATATTTCATATAGATTTAAGTTTCAAGAGAAGATAATGGAAGCCTCAACTCCGCTACTTACAAAATGGCTTTGTAAAACTTTTCAGACTTTACTTGATCAGAAATGGAATAGAGAATGGGAAGGTAAACCATTTTTTAAAGCCATATGGCATGATGGTAAAATCCGTTTTGCAGGAAGCTCCCAAGTCTTTGATATTTTGGATGAACTTAGTGCGAGACTAGTATGCTGCAATCTGTTTAACCGTGGCCAGCTTCTCATAATCCTTCCTGATAATGAGCCGAGGCGTCCAGCCGCTCTCTTCGCAACGGCACTGACAATGAGTGCTTTGGCTTCGATTCAAAATGGGAGAGTCGGCGGCCTTGTTCTCTACTTCGGCTCAACTTTCGGCATTCGCTCACAGCTATCAACCGTTGCCATCAGTAATTTGTCTCTATCCTCTGTATTTTCTCAAACTTATGGCAAGGGAACGGCATCTGAGGGTATTAGAAGCATACCAACTATACCAAGTGTATTATGTGTTTATTCCCCTTTGGATCCTGTTGCCTTGGTAGAGCGTTATTCTCCCAAATGGGTTGCCATTGATTGTGGAATAGCTTCAAGCATACAATGGCTACGGCCATTGCTTGAATATCTCTTGACAAGGCGAATTCCCCTTATCGCATGGTCAGCAAATCCACTATCTTCAATTACAAAAGAATTCTTATCGCTCGGGGCTAAAATCTTCAAGTGGCCTTCTTTAGTGGTGCAACCAGACCTAATAGGAAATAATGCCAGGATAATGCACGAGGCGCTCTCCTTTTTTACAAAGGCACCTAAGCTGACGGAAATTATACCATGCTTTATCAATGGGGAAGCAATCCAAAAGATATCCAACTCTTTTCATCAATCACAGAAAGCTTTGGCTGAGGGACTAGCAAAAAAGCCTGATCGGTTGGGTAGGGACGCACTATCAGTAGGGTGGAAATATTTGCGAGCTTTGGAAAGAGTACCGGTGCCCGTAGATCTATTCGATCAGGAGTCTGCCCAATATTGGGGGATTAATTCTCTTGAGCGCTTACGACAGGCGTTTGAAAAGCTAATTCTTGCAGCCAATTTTGCAACACTTAATATTACAGGGGAATTAGAGAGGGCCAAGTACCACTTAGAATCGGTTCACGACGCATTTCGTAAGAGCGGTAATCCCCGATGGGATGCCTTAGTGACTCTATGTCTTGAGGATATCCCCAAGAACCATGTAAGAGTGTTGGTCTTCCCAAACAATGCGCTTAGAATAATTTTTGGTTTTGCCCTTCTGGCCCGTTTTAATACCTCAGAAAACGATCTCGCGGAAATGGGTGTGCGGTTATTATCATTTAAAGACATCTGCGCTGCCCTTGAGAAAAATTGTCTACGAGAGATTTGTATCAAACCTAGTATGAAATCGGAGGATATTGAAGGTGGAATCCCGCTAGATACAAAGATAGACTTTATCCTTGTGGCTATGCCCAGCCAGGCGCTGTCCGCAAGAATGTCTCCCTTTTTCAACGCACAAAAATTAGAAATCTTAATCTACTCTCATCAAATACCATTACTAAATCGATTAGTTTCCGAATGGGGTGAGGCTTTAGGAAATGACCCTTTGCTTGTGATTAATACTCTTTCGGAGCTTGCCTCTTTAGGGGCACCTAACACTTATTGTGAAAAAATGTCCGCATGCCGATTAGGCGAAGGCCGAACAATTATCGGAAGTCTCTCGCTTCAACCAAAGACCGCGCATGTAATCAAGCCTATTTATGAACCGCTATCAGAATTGGAAGAGATAGCTCTACTTTTATCAAATAAAGATGATGACCCCACTGCTTTAGAGGATGTCGTCCTTGAGGAAGAAAGCGAACGAGATTCTGAGGAACCATTAGTAGACAAGGCATTAGAGGTTAAATTTCAAGAAGGATGGAGGGGATTGTTTCCCTTAGATGCCCAAGTGAACATAGTACGTAGCACTTCGAGGGGTGATAAGGTTGAAACTGGTTTTGTTAGGTCCTTAAGAAAAGGTGATAGAATCATTTATATTCATGGGCAAAAAAGACAAAGTTTATATGAGTTGTTGCTTACCAGAGTTCACCACCATCCATCTATCGAGATTCACTTAGTCTTGATTCGTCAGTGGCAGCAGGAAATTAGGCAAGCTTTCATTAATTGGGAAAAAAGTGGCAGGAACATCTATGATCTCTTCAGGGAGATGGTGAAACATGGTACGCTCCTTGAAACCGATGTAGCCTTGCGATATTGGGTTAGAGGTTGGACAATGAGGCCGCGTGATCGTGAAGACTTGCGCCGCGTAGCAGGGATAATGGAGATGCCGTTTACTTTGGAGCATTACCAAAGAATCCATGCGGCTGGCGATAGGATCCATGGACTCCACGTGTCGCTCGCTCTTCGTCTTAACGCTTGGATTCAACGCGGCGCGAGCGTAACGGAAATGACAGATGATCTCATTGATGCAGATACTGGTTTGACTTTCGGTGATGTACGGGATTCTCTCATTCTTTTGCGGGTGGAATCATTATTTGAAGTATCTGGGCCATTTGAGCGTTCAAGGCTTAGTAGAATTGAAAGGAGTTAAGAAGTGAATGGTAACGCTTGGACAATTGAAGAGGAAGTAAGGCTTTCAGAATACATTGTTGAACGTGTGTGCTCAAAGGCATCAGGCCGTAATGAAGATGAATGCCGATATAACTACCCACGTGATGTATATTTCATTGGTAACCTGCGGCCTATTGAACGAGAAGGTGATGTTTTGCCTGACCAGCCCACCTATCTCCGGGAGTTGTTAAATAAGCTGGCTCCCGTTGCTTTCGGTGCGGAGTTCCGCCTCCGACCAGAGCAGGCCGAAGTCGAGATCCGGGTGAAATTATGCTGGGCCTGCTACTATCGCATCTTTCCAACTTATGAGGATCAGCGCAGGCATCAGCTACAAGGTGCTTTGGAGACAGAAAATAATCCCGATGAAGGAACTGAGACTACAGTTGGACGGGAGCGTGGGGCGGTTTTATCTCAGAGTGAAGATTTAGGCGAAGGTGAAGACTTCGATGCCACACTGGAATCAGATGAGGAAAAAGCAGAATTAGAGGCTCCCGATGGCTCTATGTCGGCCAGAGACCGTCGCCGGCAGCGCCGTCCACAGGACTCTCTTTTTATCAGGTTTCGGAAAATACCTTGTCATGTCATAGGTCGGATTATTATACGACGAGGTATAGATGGGGAATTGAGTGCTGATATTTCTGATTTGGAAAGAGCACTAAATCAAGAAACTTCACGAGCCCAACAAATCGTGGAAAACGATCCGGAAAGCGTGCGGGCCCAAGGTTCTCTTTACTCTGTAATTCGGGTACCGGAAATGGCGGTATCTTCTGAGGTTAGTTACATCGCTTTCTTGCAATCCTTGCAAACAGAAATAATTCCCCAATGGCAATGGGAGGTGCGTGCCGAGGTGCGATCGGTAGAAGGTTTGGGAGAGGTGGCACTAGAATTTGTCAACAGCTCACCAATGCCACCAAATTCTCCCAACACTGAAGCTTTCTTATTCGACACCCAAGCCACCTTTATTTTTATTGGCGGCCAAGTAGTCCCCTTTGAGCTAAATTTAGCGCCGCGCGGCTTCCGGTATGACCGAAATCTTTGGGGGCGAGGTTTCAATTGCGCTATAGAGCCTATTGGAAGTCCTCCATCCACCTATGTTACAACTCACTGGCCAATCTATCGTCAACAACGCTACACTACGAGAACTACGGCTTCAGCCACCTTTGCCGACTTATCCCGGGATCCTATTCCCACCCTGGGGGCTATCCTCGACGCAATGGAAGATTACCTCCAGGTCTGGGACCAAGCCCGCAATCGGTACACCAAAGGAGATCCTGATTGGGAAGCAGAGTTTGGAGCGGAGTTTGATGGCGATAGGCAGAAATTTGAAGAGGAAATTTCTATCTTTCGGCGTGGGTATCAATTAATCCGTGAGGACCCTGATGTGTGCCTAGCTTTCCAATTGACCAACGAGACTTTTCAGCGCGGGGATCCCCGGAAGACTGGTTGGCGCTTATTTCAAATTGTCTTTATAGTAAGTCAAATTACTAGTATTGCAGCCCTAATAGATGCTTACCAGAACGAACTTGCCGAACGAGAGATGGTGGACATCATCTACTTTCCCACCGGTGGTGGTAAAACCGAAGCATATCTAGGCGTGCTAGTTTTTCACTGTTTCTTTGACCGATTGCGGGGTAAGAGCGCAGGTGTTACGGCTTGGACGCGCTTTCCGTTGCGCCTGCTTACTTTGCAGCAGACGCAACGAGTCGCCGATGTCGTCGGTATGGCTGAACTCATTCGGCGTGAACAACGCGACCCTCGTTTGAATCAGGAGGGGGTGGATGGATTCGCGGTAGGCTACTTCGTAGGAGCCGAGGCAACCCCAAATGAGATCACCCCTCCACGCGATGATTTACCGGACCCAATCTGGAGTCAAGCCAATGACCCAGCAGCTCGCCAACGCTGGAAAAGGGTGGTCTATTGCCCCTCATGTCGAACTACCAATGTCCAAATGGACTTTGATCCAGATAAAGTGCGCCTCATTCACCGATGCAATAACCCCGGATGCGCATTCCCAGAAGGAATTATCCCGGTTTATGTGGTAGACAATGAGATATATCGCTATTTGCCCAGCATCATTGTTGGAACCATAGATAAACTCGCTGGTTTGGGGAATCAACGCAAATTATCCCAGGTCTTTGGTCAGGTTGACGGGCGTTGTGTCATACATGGCTATTATAAAAGAAAATGTTGCCAGAAAAATTGTACTGATCCTCGCCGATTACAGCCTCGGATACCCAGAGGGTTATCAGGGCCAACATTGTTTATACAAGACGAACTCCACCTCCTAAAAGAGGGGTTGGGGACCTTTGATGGCCACTATGAAACTTTTGTTCAAAGGTTACGGCAGGAATTTGGCCAAACGGATCCGTTAAAGATAATCGCTTCTTCAGCTACTATTGAGGCATTTGCTAGACAAGTGGAGCATCTTTATGGTAGGGAGCAAACTCTATCACGCATTTTCCCCAGCCCTGGGCCAACATTGGGTCAATCATTCTATGCCGAAACCTTGAATTATCCGCAACGGTTATTTGTTGGTATTCTTCCCCACAATAAGACAATCTTCAATACTATTCTTGAGTTGATTGAATATTATCACCGAGAGATTCAATATTTACAGAGAATGTCGGCTGGGAAGCTTAATCCTTATGGAGGTGCTTTATTACCAGGAACAATAGAGTTTACAAGTATCTTGGATCGTTATGCTACATCATTGACTTATTTTTTGGCGAATCGCGAATTGAACTCTATTCGTACTGATCTTGAAGGCGATGTTAACCCCAATTTGAGCCGAGACCGCTTGCAGCAATTGATCATTCAAGAACTGACTGGAAGCACCAGCACTGATGAAGTAACCCGAATCTTGGAAAAGTTGGAAAGGCCTGCTGGTCCTCAGGCACCTCCCGATGCGATTCTTGCCACTAGCATGATCAGTCATGGTGTGGATGTAAATCGTCTCAATTCTATGATTTTTTATGGTATGCCACGCCAGAATGCCGAATATATTCAAGCTTCTAGCCGGGTTGGGCGAGAGAGTATTGGCATTATTTTTTCTTGCTTGCACCCTGCCCGGGAAAGGGACCAAAGCCATTATACTTACTTCATAAAATTCCACGAATTTTTAGGCCAATTAGTAGAACCCGTTGCAATCAACCGTTGGTCGAAGTTTAGTATCGGTCGAACCCTCCCAGGACTGTTTATGGGCATCTTATTACAATCAATCGCAAATAGTTCTGGTGAGACGAACCCTAACCGTTATTATGTGCTTGATTTTGTCAGGAAAAAAATCACTGAAGGTAGCCTACGCCCTGATCAATTTATCCCTTTTTTAGAAGAGGCTTATCAAGTCCAGGGAGCCTCCACAGGGGGAAGATTGTCCTTCCGCCAGGAAATCAGCCTCCGCGTGGGGCAATTCTTAGACCAGATCATAAGTGCCAGCCCAGGGAGTAATTATGTCTCTGATGCTCTTATCCCGAGGCCCATGCGCAGCTTACGGGACGTAGACGATCCTATCGAAATTGAACTAGACAGTACCGGCACTCTATGGGCCCTAAGAGCAGGGCGATAGTCGGAGGACACTCATGGGCCGTAAGATGAATCGTGGTAAGCAACAGATATTGTTTAATTATCTTCCTGGCAAGACGTTTGCCTTTGAACGCGTTGCTACGATTGCCAAGGTGATCAATGTTAGGGGATTTCCACGAACAGACATAAATACTTCCGTGTTGTTACGTAAAGTGGCTGAAGAGGTGCGGGCTTGGCAATTAGATTTTCGACCAACATTGCGCGACGAGATATTGCGGGATAATTCTCGATTTGTCTTACTGGATCCTCAAAATGTACAAGCAGAAATGTTCCCCAAGGTGTTCTGGTGTCAGAATAGAAATTGCGGCCGGGTATTTGATTATAGCGAGAACGATTTAATACCCCAAAAGACCTGCCAAGTTTGCCGGCAAGGTGATTTAACTCAATTACGCTTTGTTAAAATTCACCGATGTGGAGCTTTGCAACCTTTACGCCCCCCTATTTGTCCAGGATGTCGAAGCGCGAACCAAATGGCACTTGATACGCGCGGCAGTGAGCGCATCTCAAACTTCCGCTGGATTTGCCGCCGATGCAATACTAAGGCATCTATTTTTGGGGGTGTATGTTCCCAATGTAGATGGCCAAATGCTGACCAGCGCAATATGAATGTTGAGGTCCACCGTGCAGGGCGCACTTTTTACGTACATACGGCGGTCTTATTAAATATTCCTCACCGGCAGTGGGACGCTTTTTTTCAAATACAGGAATGGCCTGCAATTGTTGGAGCGAAATTTTTGGGTTTACAAGAGGTTGCTGATCGTTCTTTGAGTGAATTTACCCGATATAACAGTCAAACAGAGCCAGAAACTGGGTTATCAGGATCTGATTTGAATGAATTACTTCGTCGGCAAGCAAGCGGAGAATTGAGTTCTGAAGACTTTGTGGCTGAGGTCCAGGCTTTGCGGCAAAGGCGGCAACAAGAAAGTCAATCTTCTTCCCCCAGTGGCATATTACAAGCTTTAGAACAGAAAACAGGAGTGTCCAAACAGACATGGGATCTCGCAGGACAAGAGATTTTAGAAGCTATAATGCCCACAGAGGCCACCCAGCCTCAAGAACTATTTTCTCAACCTCCTTCATCACTGGCAGTTCAGAGAGCTCAACGTCTCGGGCTATCTAGCCTGGCACTGGTGGCAGATTTCCCAATAGTCACAGCTGCTTATGGATATAGTCGGGCTGAATATGCTCCCAACCAATGTCGCCTAAACCCCTTTCCACCGGAACGCGAACATGGCGGTAGATTCCCCATTTACGTTGATGAGGTGCAGGCAGATGCCCTATTATTAAAACTGAACCCTAACCGGGTTTGCGCTTGGCTAGAAATTAATGGATTTTCACCATCCTTACCAAATGGAAGTGATGCGGTTCTTGCGCAGCAAGCCTATTTCGTGCAACTCCTTAATAATGTCCCATTGTATGAAACATTACGTGACGATCGTCCTCAAGCTCGAATGGTTTTTGGTCTATTACATACTTTAAGCCACCTATGCATAAGACAGGCAGCTCTTTTATGCGGATTAGACCGCACTAGTTTATCGGAATATTTATTACCGAGAGCTTTAACATTTGCCCTTTATTCTAACCATCGGTTTGGCGCTACAATTGGTGCGTTATCGGCATTGTTTGAGCAGTCTTTGGGAGAATGGCTTACTATAGTACTTGAGAATCGGCGTTGTGTATATGACCCAGTTTGTTACGATAGGGAAAGCAGTTGCCATGCATGCACTCATTTAGCGGAAACAAGTTGCCGTTACTTTAATCTTAATTTAAGCCGCGCATTAGTTTTTGGTGGCCCGGACCCACATTTGGGGAACATCAATTTGGGTTACTTTGACCCTTCATTTTAAGAACCGCTATGATTGATGATAGTTTTTTGCGTGACAAAGTTGAACTTGTAATTACACCTCCAGAGCAATTTGGAATTAAGTTAGCTTATCAATTTTGTACTCGTACAACGCTGGGTGTTTTAACGCAATTAATCGCACAAGCTGAGACTCACATTGTTATCGCTTCACCATTTTTGCAGATTAATGAAAGACTTGCCATAAGCCCTTTGGTAGCTGCCCTTAAACATGCATTGGATCGTAATATCCGTGTGGACGTGATTTGTACAGGTGCAGGGATTGACAATTTTAAACAGGAATGGGCCGCTGTTTTGTGTACAGGTAGAGTGTGCCTATTCCGTCCTAAACCTAATATAAATGATGAAAGACTCCTTGGATCACATGCTAAAGTAATAATTTCTGATGGTCAGCACGCATATATAGGCAGTGCCAACCTTACTTATCCGGGTTTGACCGGCAATCTTGAAATTGGGGTATTAGTTCACGGTAATATCGCTTCTAAAGCGGCTGCATTTTTGTCCTATCTTATGGACATTGGATATCTTATTGAGGTACCTTTATAAGAAATTTGACAAAAATCCTTTTCCCCACTCACCCCCGCTATCAATGTAACTTGGGAAGTGAGCTTGCTCTCGAGCTAAGAGACACATCAAAGTGAGGCTGCACAAACCTTCCTTCCAAGAACCTCTAAAATAATCTTTTCCAAAACACCCCTATTTTAGCACCTTACTGGAATTTTCAGCTTTCCGGATAATGGGCCCAGATAGCTTAACTCTCCATTCAGGATGGTGCTGTGGGACTCATTCGCAGGGGGGTCGATTATGCGCACCGGCTCCGGCAGGTCCGGGACCCCCCTATGCTCCTGCTGCACCCCAACCGCCCCCCAAAAAAACGCCCTTGGTCAAAAATGTCCTATTTTTGTCAGCTATTCAAGCCCGTTAATTAGCCTGAAAATGTCCCCATGCTGAAGGAGCTCTTCATGCGGGGACTGGATCGGGCACGGCAATCCATCGGCTACGGACCTCATCTTCAGCTTCGGGACGCCGGGGACGCGGGCGGCGTTGTAGTCAACCCCGTCGCCACCCAACAGTTCATAACCCCGCCGACGCTTCTCGCCAGCCTGGGCACCGGCATAACCCAGCCCTATGCCCAAAATATCTGGGTTTACTCCTGCGTCAACGCCATCGCCGACAACATCGCCAGCATCCCCCTTAACTTCTTCACCGGCTCCCCGGACGACAAGAAGCCCTTCATGGACGATTCCCTGGTCCAACTCAATAATTCCCCTAACCCCTACATGTCCGGCTCGGAACTGATCCAGGCCATTTTCGTCTGGCTGGGACTGAGCGGGGAGGCCTTCTGCATCCTGGAGCGCAAAAACGCACGGGAGTACCCGAAAGAGATCTGGTGCTTCGATCCGGGCCGGTTCAAAGAGGTCAAGGACAATCAAACCGGTCTCATCAGGGGCTGGAAATACCGGAAGGGCACTAAAGAGATACCCCTCGAAACTTATGAGGTGATGTTTCTCCGTTACTTCAACCCCTATGACGACATCCGGGGCCTCTCCCCCCTGGCCGCCGGCCAGAAGAGCGTAGATCAGGATTCTTACGCCGCGGAATACAACATGAGGTTCTTTCAGAATTCCGCCCGCCCTGATGGGGTCCTGGAAACCAAGGACAACCTGGACGAAGAAAATTACTACCGGATCCGGGACCAGTGGAATTCCCGGCACCAGGGCCTCAGCAAGGCCCATTCCATTGCGGTCCTGGAGGGCGGCCTAAGTTACAAGCAGATCGCCCTGAGCCACAAGGACACCGATTATCTGGAAGGCCGCAAATATAACCGGGATGAAATCCTGGCGGTCTACAAGGTGCCGCCGGAGGAGATCGGGCTCCAGGCCCATGGTTCCAGCTCCCTCAACAGCGACCGGAACGACACCCAGCGCAAACTCTTCTGGGAAACCTGCCTTTTCCCCAAGATGACCCTCTTTGAATACGGCCTCTGGAGCCAGGTGTTCGCCCAACTTCCCGGTCCGAAGATCTGGGGCGAGTTCGACCGCAAATCCATCCCAGCCATGCAGGAGGATGAAGACCGCAAGGTGGGGCGGGCCCAGAAATACTGGCAGATGGGAGTGCCCTTCAACGTCCTCAACCAGATGATGGAACTGGGGTTCCCGGATATCCCGGGTGGCGATATCGGCTACGTGCCCTTTAACCTGGTTCCCATCACCCAGGCCGGTCAGGAGACGCCGGCCGGCAATCCCCAGGAGGGCAAGGCCCTCATCCCGGTCGTTTTTCCTCCCTCGCTCCAACTCACCGGCCCGGAAATCCTGGTCCGCCGCCGGCTCGACCGGCGCACCTGGTGGCAGCAGTACCACCAGCTCCAGAGCGCCTTCGAAAAGAAGTTTCAGCCCCGGATGAAGCGCTATTTCTATGAACAGCGCAAGGAGCAGCTCCGGCTCATCGAACAGCATTGGGAAAAGAGCATCCGGCTGGTGCGCTCTTCCTATTCCGAGGCAGAGGACCTCTTGTTCGACCAGGAGGTCTGGAATGAGAAACTGCAGAAAATCTCCTGGGCCTTCTGGGAGAACGTCGGCGACGAGGCCGGCAAGAACCTGATGGTAGGGCTGGGGGCCGACCCGGACAACTTCGTTCTGGCCGACAGCCCGGCCATCAGCGTGCTCAAGAAAAAGCTCATCAAGGTGGTGGACATCAACGAGGTCACCCGGGAGAGTCTCCGGGACACCCTGGCGGAAGGCATGGCCGGCCTGGAGACCGTCGCCGAACTCCAAAAGCGGGTACGGGAGGTCTTCAACTTCTCCGAAGCCCGCTCCCTCACCATCGCCCGAACGGAAACCGGGCAAGCAGCCGCAGCCGCCCGGGATGCGGCCATGGAGGTAGCCGGGGTGGAGCGCCATGAATGGACCACGGCCGGCGATGATGCGGTGCGGGAAATTCACGCAGAGATGGATGGCGAAACCGTGGACCGGGGCGAACCGTTTAGCAATGGCCTGCTTTATCCCTGTGACCCGGCCGGAGAGCCGGAAGAAATCATCAACTGCCGTTGCGCCGCCAGCCCCGTGGTGGAAAAGGATTGAGCCCATGACAGAAACCCGGCCCAGGATCGGCATCAAGACCAACTCGGATATCCTGGGCATGATTTTTCAGGCCGGGGCCACCATCCTGACCCGAAACGGTTACCGCATCAATTTGGCTGAAGACGGGGTGCCCGCGGATTACGGGCTGCAAGAACAGCGCATCGACCCGGAAACCAAGCAGCTCATTTTTATCTTCGGGCCTCCGGGCCCCAAATTGAAAGGGCCTGTCAAATGGCAGGTCCCGGTCTACCAAAGGGAGGAGGAAGGCGATGGAATTGATCCATAAAGCCCTTGATTTTGAAGTGCGCCAGGTCGGTGATCCCAAGGACCGCATCCTGGAATTCATCGGTTCCACCGCCGACGTAGACCGTTATGGCGACATCATCGAGGTGGCGGGATGGGACCTCAAGAACTTCCAGAAAAACCCGGTGATCCTCTGGGCCCACAATTACGGCCTCCCGCCGGTGGGCACGGCCAAGAAGGTCACCAGGGTCGACAAAGCCCTGGTCTTCGAGGTGTATTTCCCCACGGACGATGAGATCAACGCCGCGGGCTGGCCGGACAACATGCCCACGCCGGAGACGGTTTACCGGCTCTGCCTGGCGGGAGTGCTCCGGACCACCTCAGTTGGTTTCCAGGGGTTGGAAACGGAACCGATTTATGGAGAGCCTCAGGGCGAGGATGGTTGGAGGCCGCGCACGGGCACCCGCTATCTCAAGCAGGACCTTTACGAGCTCTCGATAGTGCCGGTCCCGGCCAATCCCTACGCCGTGATTCAAGATGCGGTGCGCAAGGGGATCATCCCCGAATCCCAGGCCAGGTTCTTCCAGGCCCCGGAGGGAAGCGAACCGAAAGGAGTCATCCCCTTCAAGAAATACCCCATCGAGGAAGATCTGAAGGCCGGGTGGGACGGCCCGGCCGAGACCAAGGCGGCTTCCGTAGATGACCTCAAGATCATGTGCTCCTGGTTCGATTCCGAGAAACCCGACATCAAGGGCGCTTACAAACTCCCCCATCACCGGGCCAAGGACAAGAAGGTGATTTGGCGGGGCCTGACCGGCTGTATGGCCGCTCTCCTGGGCGGGCGGGGCGGGGTGGATGTGCCGGAAGATGACCGTAAGGGGATTTACAACCACCTGGCCAAAGAATATGCCCTATTCGACAAGACCCCGCCGGAGTTCAAGGCTTACACGTCCGTCGAGCTGCGGTTGATAGAGCTGGGGTTGCCCCCGGATCCCGCCGAAATCGACAAGCTGCTGGCTCCCAAGAACCTGGCCACCATCAAGGACGCTGCCGATGGTGATCCCTGTGGCACCTGTCCCGAGAAAGACGACTGCTGCTGTCCCACCTGCGCCAACAATCAACCCGGGGTGTGCTGCTGCGAATCCTGTGACCAGGCGGCGACCTGCGGATGCTGCCCGGGCAACGGGGCCTGTGACCAGGAGACCGAGTGTCCCTGCAAAGCTTCTGCCTGCGACAATTGCTCAGTGGCGGAAACCTGCTCCTGCAATTCCTGTGATCAGGCCGCCACCTGCCATTGCAGCCCCTGTAGCCCGACTACCAAGGGCATGGTGCGCCACCCCCATTCTCCTTGCGACGAGTGCTGCCTGGCCAAGACCTGCTCCTGTAAGGGCTGTGACCAGATGGCCTCGTGTCATTGCAGTCCCTGCACGTCCTTCGCCGGCAAGGCGGCCTGCCATTCCTGCAAGGCCGGACGATACCGGGGCAAGACCGCCCCGTGCGCCGGCAAGAAGGGTGCCGGGCAAACCAGGAGCGGCGCCGTCCTCAGCGCCAAGAACAAAGAGGCTCTGAAGAAGGCCGTGGGCCAAATCCAGGGCGTCCTGGACGCGGCTGAAGGGTCGGGTGAGGAAACTGGCATGAGTTATTACCGGCTGGCGTTGACCCCCGGCAAAGAGCCTCATGGGGCGAGACAAGCCAGCGAGCCTGAAATTCCTGAGGAAATTGGCGAGATGATGAAGGAAATCCACCACACCATCCGCTCCTGAAGGGAGCGGAACCCTTAAAGGAGGATCGTCATGGGCGAGCCCGCCGTTGATTTGAAGAAATTCAAGGAGATGTTCGAGGATATTCAAAACTCGCTGAAATACACCACCGAGGACGGCAAGGTGATCAAGATCACCGACGCCCTCAAGATGTTCCCCGAACTCCAGGCCAAATATGCTGACCTGGCCAAGCGCCTGGATGCCATGGAGAAGATGGCCAAGGATCGCAAATGGGCCGACATGCCCGGGGTAAACGAGGGCAAAGAGAAGTTCTCTTTGCTGAAGGCCATGTGGGGCATCGGTACCAAGGACTTTTCCCAGGCCGGCTATGAGAAGGCGGTCATGGAAGAGGCCGCCAAGAAGGCCATGGGCTACAGCACCGACACCCTGGGCGGCTATCTGGTTCCGGCCCAGGCCATCCCCGAACTCATCGAGTTCCTGCGGGCCGAACCGGTTTGCATGAAGCTGGGCGCCACCTTGATCCCCAACCTGGAAGGCTCCCCGGTTCTCTTCCCCAAACAGACCGGCGGCTCCACGATCTATTGGGTGGGCGAGAATGTGTCCGTCACCCCGAGCGACCTGGCGTTTGGTCAGGTGCAGCTTACCCCCAAGAAGGCCATGGCCCTGGCGCAGATTTCCAACAGCCTGATCCGCATGGCCCTGGTGGACGCCGAAGCCAAGATCAACCAGGACCTGGGGCTGCAACTGGCCCTGGCTGTGGACATTGCCGCCCTGCGGGGTCCCGGCGCCGCCAACCAGCCTTTGGGTATCGCCAATACCCCGGGCATCAATACCTACTCCATGGATCCGGTGGGTGGCAACGGCGCCGTCATCGGCAACCTGGACGTTTTCGCTGAGATGGAATATACCCTGGCCGCGGCCAACGCCTTGCGGGGCAAGCTGGGCTTTGCCTTCAATCCGGTCATCAAGAAGAACCTTAAGAAGATCAAGGTTCCCCAGTTCTCCGGCGACCCCGGCACCCAGCCGTTGATTGCCTGGTTGATGGCTCTCAGCGATTCCAGCTACATGACCGACGAGGCCCTGACCGCGGCGGTCGGCTATCCCTTCGCCACCACCACGCAGATACCCACCAACCTGACCAAGGGCACCGCAAACAACTGCACGGAGCTTTATTTCGGCAACTGGGCCGAAATGCTCATCGGGCAATGGCTGGGGCTGCGCATCATGGCCAGCGACGTGGCTGGCACTGCCTTTGCCAGCGACCAGACCTGGCTGCGGATCATCATGGAAGTGGACGTGGCCCTGCGTCATGATCAGAGCTTCTGTCTATGCAATGACGTGAAGGTCGCCTAATCCGGAAATCATAGAAAAGGGGTCAGGTTCCATGGGGCCTGGCCCCAAACCCATAAGGAGGATCTAGCAATGCAAGAGACCCCGACCCAAAGTTGTGATGTCAAGCACGTCCTGGACGCCAAATCCCGGACCGCGGCCGAAACCTCGCCGGTTCTCGACTGCCTGGGTTACGAGGACGCCCTTTTGATCTTAAACGTCGGCGCCATCACCGCCACCGGCACCATCGACTGCAAGGTGCAGGAAAGTCCCACCGGCGCTCCCGGCAGCTTCACCGATGTGCCCGGCGCGGCCTTCAGCCAGATTCAGGCCGGCGGCGGCAGCCAGGATTACGTGGGCGGCCTTCTCCTGAAGAACCGCCAGCGGTTCCTTCAGGTGGTCCTCACCCCTGCCACCGCTGCCTCGGTGGCCGGCGTCAATATGATCCTCTATTACGCCAAAGAGCGGCCCATCAAGCCCTCTGCCACCCTGGAATTCGCGGTTTAGGAGGTGCTCTCGTTATGGCATTGCATCGAGTCCGTCACGATTACACGGTCCACCTCGGCCCTGGGCGCACCCTGGGGCCGGGGGAGGTTTTCGAGCCTTCCGCCGAGGTCCTGGAGAAGCAGGGCTACAAGCTGGATCTGGTCCAGGAAGAGGCTCCCAAGCCGGAAGCCGAAAAGGCCGAAGGGAAGGGGCCGGAAGCTAAGGACGTTTCCAGGCCGCCCAAGGATCGGGCCGTCAAGGCCGGAGAGACCGAGACTAAATGAACCTGACCACCCTGGATAACGTCCTGCAATACATGGGTATGGTGGTGGCCGATGCTGACGACACCATGCAGGCCCAGATCCAGGCCAAGATCGCCGAGGTGTCGGCCCGGGCGGAGAAATACTGCAACCGGGAGTTCGAGAAGTTGGAGCGCACCGAATACCATGACGGCGGCGGCAAGTTCCTTTTCCTCCGCTGCCGTCCGGTGCAATCCCTCACCTCCGTCAGGTGGTCGCTCTTCTGGGATTTCAGCGATGGCGGAAACAATCTGGATATCCTGATCGGCTTGTCGGGGGCCAACTTCACCCCGATTACTGGCCAGGCGATCTTGTATGGCGGCATCGACTGGTATCCGGGAGAAAAGACCATCCGGGTAGTTTACATCGCCGGCTGGGACCCGCCCCCGGCTGACCCGAACAACCCGCCGGCGGGCTACACGCCCATTCCCTCTGATATGGAGGAAGCGATTTGCCAGCAGGTGGTTTACGAATGGCGCCGCCGCAACGACCTGGGGCTCCGGTCGGTGTCCCAGCCAGACGGCACCATTAACAAGATGGACGTGGGCGAGTGGCTGGAAGGAGTGCTCCCGACCATGAACCGCTATCGCAACCGGTACTTGGGCTGATGGCTGACAAAGACCCCATAGAGTTCCTGGAGAAGATCAGCGCCGGGCTGGTGGAGAAGGCGATGAAGGCCGTCAAGGCCACCGGTGCCCGGATGCAGGAGAAACTGGTCAAAGAGCAGCTATCCGGGCCCACCAGCGACAGCACGCTGTCCCGGCATACCGCCAACCTGGCCCGCTCCATCCAGGCCGACGAGCCCAAGCAGGACGGCAACGTGGTCTCGGCCACGCTCCATGCCGGGGTGATTTACGCCAAGACGCACTTCGGACCCCGGGGCAGCGCCTTCCAGATCAACTCCAAGGGGAAGAAGCTGGCCATCCCCCTTGACGCGGCCAAGACCGGGGCCGGCGTCGCCCGCGGCTCCCCTCTCGATGGCATCTGGGGGCCGACCAAAATCTTCCGGAGCAAGGCCGGCAACCTGATCATCTGGGGCTACCAGGTCACGAGCAAATCCGGCCGGGTCATCATGGGCCGGGGCCTGGTCCAGAAGAGGGTTACCGGGGGGCAGCCTGGTGCTATTTCGCTGTCGGCGGCCTCTAAGATGCAATCCGAGGGGGAGCTTATACCCCTTTTTGTGCTCAAGGATTCCGTGGTCATCAAGCGGCGCATCGATCCCAAGGTTGACCTGGTGGATTGGGGCAAGCCGGTCTTAATCGAGGAACTGAAAAAAGTTGGACTGCTGAAGGCGGGATGAATGGCCGACACCATCAAAACCCAATTGATGCAATCCCTGGCGGCTGCCCTGGCCGCCATTCCGGAGATCAGAACGGTGGAGCGCCGCCATCCGGTGGGCTACGACCTGGACCGGGGCGACCTGCCGGTCCTCTTTCTCTATGAAAAGAACGAGACCGGCAGGCGGGCAAACCGGCTCAGATTGGGGACCATCCATGTGGAAATGGCGACCTGGGTGAAGCTCCTGCCTCAAAGCAAGGATCCGGGCTACCAGGCTTTTTATGACCAGGCCGATGCCATCGCCGGAGAAGTCTGGGCCCTGATCCAGAGACAGCCCGGCATCCTCATAGCCCAGGAGGACCTGAGACGGCCGGCCATCGGCAATGACAATCTCGGGGAGTTGATCCTGCAATACCGCATCACCTACGGGCACGCCGTTGGCGATGCCTTCACCACTCAAGTTTAAGGAGGAATCGCCATGCAACCGCCCAATATCAGCAACCTTTTTGTTCCCGGCGGCGTCGTGTTCTTTTTCGATCCGGGCACCGGGGAGCGGGATATTGGCCTGATTGAGGAGCCGCCTGATGTCGAATCTAAGGCGACTGAGATCAAGGTCTATTCCAACCGCTCCGGCAAGCGCCGCCTGGCAAAAATCTTCACCACGGAGGAAGAGGTCAACTGGAGCTTCAAGCTGCAGGAGGCCGTCAGCCTCAATATGCAAGCCTTCTTCAAAGGCGCCGCCTTGGAGGCCATCAACCCCGGCACCGGGAGCGTAGTCGACCAAAAGGTCATTTTGAACGGCCCAGTATTTAGCTCTGTGGGGGAATATGGCATCTCTGCCTTGACCGTGCGGTCTTTCCTGGATTTCTGCTTGCGCTACATTGCGGCCAGCGGAACCTGGATTGACAACTCGGCCCTGACGGATCAGGCGTCGGGCAACGCCTTCGACCTGCTGGACGCTGCGGCTGATGCCCTCTACCTGGGCAAGGTCACGCCTTTCCAGACCGTCCATATCAACCTGGCGGTCCCGGGTGCCTATACCGGCCTGGCGGTCGATTACTGGAATGGGAGCGCCTGGGTCCCGGTTACCGGGCTGGGCGGCGCTGCTGATGGGCTGGCGGCTTCCGGGGTGATGACCTTTACCCTGCCGTCAGATTGGCAGCAATGCTTCGTTAACCAGATTTGGGGCTACTTCCTGAAGATCACCGCAACCGGCGTCACCACCGCGGCCACGGCCACCAATCTTCGGGGCAACTTTTCCCAGGGCACCGATTACTTGATTGACCCCGGCCAAGTAAGCCCCAGCTACCTGGTGGGCCGGATTGCCGGAGTGGCCGGCGGGGGCATCGCCGTGGGCGAATCGGTCAAGGCCAGCTTCACCTACACCACCTGGTCTTCCCTGCGGTTTGCCGTGGCCAACGACGAGTACCAGCAGGGCGCGGCCCGCATCCAGTTCCGGCCCCTCAAGGGCTTCCAATGGAACTACATCATCCCGCGCTGTCAGATCAAACCCAATGGCAAAATGACCATCGACGACAAGAAGGTCTTGGAAGTGCCGATGACCATGGAGGTCTTGGATAACAGCATCATGGTCCCCGGCACCCCTTACCCCTTCGGCTATTGGGAGTGCATCAACGAGAGCTAACCATAACCCGGTGCTCCGGGCGAGGGTGCGCCTTTGCCCGGATCATTGGTAATTTCCGGGGATTTTATGGCCAAGACTAAGAAAGACGAAGTAATGGTGCTGCTGGCCGAAGAGAAGATCGGCCCCTATGTCATCAAACCGTGGTCTTTCGGGCGTTTCGAGAAGGTATTGCCGGCCCTGATTCCGATGGTGCCGGCCCTGGAAAACCTGGGGGCAACCGCCTCTAACATCGAAACCTTCCTTGAGGAAAAAGGGCTGGCGGTTATCGGGGCCATGCTCCCCGCCATCAAGGGCCTCATCGCCGCCACCTTGGAGATCGAAGAGCGGGAAGTTGCAGAGATGCCCCTGGGCCAGGCAACGGTCATCGGCCTGACCATCATTTCGCAGAACATAGGCCAAATAAAAAACTACTTGCCCCTGATCGTGAAGCAAATTGGCGCGATCAGGGCGAGCTCCAACTAACCCGGATGCTGGCCGTCCTGGTCAAGGAAGGCTTTGACCTGGACAAACTCCTATGGGACTACCCGATAGACCTGGTGCTCAATCTGCACCGGTCCGTCATTTTGAACCAGGTGGAAAGACGGTTCGAGGCCTTGCAAGACCAAGCCTTTGTCTTATCCCTGGCCGTGCTGGACGCCCTGGATAAGGCTTTCAACCGAGGCAAAGAGCGAATCCTGGTGAAATGGCTGGATGGCATAACCAAGGCCCAAGACAAGGCCGATGGCAAGAAACGCAAGGAGATTCCAGCCGGGACGGTCAACTATTTCGGCGGGATGCCTGTGGTGGTCAGGAAGAAGGGTGAAGTAAGCCATGGCTGACGATACAGACATCGGCACTTTGCTTGCCAGAATCTCCCTGGATGTGTCCGAGCTAAAGACCGGGCTGATGCAGGGCAAGGAGGAGATGTCCTCTTTCGCCAGTCAATCCAAGGCCGAAGCGGAAGAGGTGGCCACCGGCTTCAAGGGTGCCATGCTTCAGGTACAAGCATCGGTGAAGGAGGGGTTCGCCCAGGTCAAGAGCATAGCCGCCGAAGGGGTAGCAGGGATCCAAAGCTCCATTGTCGGCATGGGAAGCATCATAGCTGGCGCCCTTGGCCTCAGCCTACTCAAGCAAAGCGCCGACGAGGTGGTGAATTGGGCCAAGGATATCAATAAGGCTTCGCAGTTACTGGGCGCGACCACCGAAGAGGCCTCCAAGTGGAAATATGCCTTGGGTGAGCTATCGGCGGAAAATCTCGGTGCGGAATACAGTCTGCAACAATTGGAGTCGGCCTTCCAGCGCTTCCTCATGCGGGCCATGAATTCGCCCCAAAAACTCCAGGAGCTGGGGATCAGCCTGCAAAGCCTGAATGATCCCACCAAGAGCTTCACCGATAAATGGTTTGAACTGGCCGATGCCATTCAGAAGATCGACGACCCCACCAAACAGGCGGCCCTGGCCGTGGAGATGTTCGGCCGCAACGGCATGACCCTGCTCCCCTTGCTGCGCATGACCAGGGAGCAGTTCACGGAATGGGGCAACGATGCCTCCAAGATGGGGTTGGTCCTGGACGAACAGACCAAGGGGACCCTGCAACGCTATACCATTGCGGTGCACGACCTGGAGGAGGCCTGGCTTGCGGTCAAACTGAAAACCCTGCCGATTGTCAATGAATGGGTCTTGGGGATCGAAAAGGATTTCAGCAACCTGATCGTCACCCTCAAAGCCGATGCCGGCATCATCAAAGAAATCTTCGCCGGCATAGGAGCAGCAGCCTCAAGAGCCGCCCACCTTGATTTATCCGGGTCGGGGCAGGCCCTGATCAATATCCCGTTGAAAGCCGCTGAGATCGCTAATAAGGCCAACGCCGAAATCGACAAAAATAACGCGGATTACAACAAGAAACTAAATGCCCCGCCGGTGGGGGGCACCCAAAAAACCGGCGGCGCGGCGGGATTCGATATCGGTGACAAGCTCGGCGGGGGTGGCAAGGGCGGGGGCAAGGCTGCCCCGGAAGAAGACATTTTCGGAGAGCAGCTAAGACTGGCCGATCAAAAGCGCCAGGCGGAGATCCAGGCGGCCCAGGAATCCCTGGACCTGTTAAAGGCCACCGATGATGCCAAGAAGGCCGAGCTGCAGAAGCAGATGTCTGAGGGCACGATTGATGCCCAGGGCTATTACAACAAGCTCAAAGATATTGCGCAGGGCGAAGTCAGTGCCGAACTGAAGCTCATTGACCAAAAGAAGGCGGCGCAACAGGCGGCTTACAAGGATGCCCAGACCAACATCAACCGGAGCGATGCCAGCCCCGAGATGAAGGCTATCCAGCTTCTGGAAGAGGCCATCAAGAACACCATGGCCATGAAGCAGCTTGACGAAGAAGCGGCCCGGGCGAAGCTGGAGGGCGAGAAAAAGGTTACCGATGAACTGAAAAAACAGGCCGAGATCAAGGCCCAATACGCTGAGAAGACGGACGAGTTAAACCGGGAAACTGCGGTGCTCACCGGCCAGATTACCCAGCAGGACGCCGAGCTGGCAAAACTCACTATCGAATGGCAGAAAGCTAAACAGGAGGCTATGAAGGCAGGGGGCGCCTCTGACGCATACCTGGCAGCGCTGCAAAATAACCTGAATGCCAAGAAAGCCGACGCGTTGTGGGGCGGCATGGCCGGCGACATCTCCCAGGGTATCGGCTCCATCCTGGACTCCCTGATGTCTCCCGATAAGAGCACCGGGCGGAGAGGCAAGGGCCAGCAGGACGGCGGCATCGGGCAAATGATGGAGCAGGAGACCAATAAGATATTCAAGAACCTCTTTGACCAAGCCCTCAAGCCCGGCCTGGACAGCCTCAAGACCATGCTGGTAAACGGCTTCAAAGACCTTTTCGGGGATGCCGGAGGGGCGCTGAGTTCGGCCATCATGGGGGCCATTGGCCTAATAGGGATGATGCTCACCAGCAGCTCTCAATCTTCCTGGGATAGCTCCGGGGCCAGTAGCAACATCACTTCCAGCCAGGCGGTCCGCGGCGTCATCGCCGGCCCCGAGTCGGTGGCCATCGCCGACGTGGGGGCACAACTATCCGATTCCCTCATCCCCACCAACGAGATTTTGGAGAATATTTTGAACGTGCTTCAGGCGAGTAAGACCGGGTCCACCGGCGGCAACGGGAACCCGCTGACGGTCACCCTGGATTTCAGCACCTTGCCTCAGGCGGTGCAGCAATGGCTCCAGCAGTATTTCCAGAGTTATCTGATGAAAGGGGCGCCAGCGTGAGCGAGACAATGGTCATCTGGGAGCGGTTGGACAAAAGGAGGGGGTGCTGATGCCGGCTCTCATCACTCCCCCGCCTACCCGGATCGGTGGTGGCCTAGTGCTCTCTGCCCTGGCCGACTCCCCCGGCCAGGCGATTTATTGGGAGGTGGTGGGCGTGGACCTGGACACCGGCCTGGAGGTTGCACCCTTGGGGAGCTTACGCTGGGCCGTGCGCCAGGCGGACCCGAGCGGCTATGCCACCAATATCTACCTAGCCCCCAAAACAGCGTGGCAATGCAACCTGACGGATCGCATCAAGATCAAGGTGGGCAAGGATAGCTGATGCTGGAACTGCTCTATACCAGCAATAAGATCCTCACCATCCCGGCCCCGGGAGAAGCGTCCTTTTTCGCTTACCTGGCGGCCTGGGATGCTTTCCTTCTTTCTGACGGCTTGAAGCTTTATAAAGTTTTCCGGGACGGCTCCCAATTTCCTATCGGGGTCCCGCCCGGCGTCCCCGGGAACCGCGTCGGGAGCGACGTATTCTGGAACGTGGGCGGCGTCTGCTACGCCTCTGAAGACCTGACCGGCCAGTACCAGCCAAATAAGGTACTCAACCCCACCTGGACTTTTCCGCCCTTTGACACCCCCGGCACTTACCTGGACGACACCCAGGGGATCGTCCTCTCAGTTGGCAGCCAGGGGGTCATCCCCGCTTATCGCCTGTCCAACGGCTCTGCCCTCCCCGCCATCACTCTGCCCGGCTGGTCTCCCCATGTCCTGAACAGCCTGGCTCCGGTCGGTCCCGCCAAGGTATTAGCCTTCAATCAGACCGGCCTGGTGGCCCTGGTGAATTATCTCCTGGGCCAGGTGCTTTGGAATGGCATGGTGGACCCCTGCCAGGTGGCCGCTTTTGACAGCAAGAATAAATTGGTGGTCACCCTGGGTAGCGATCTGAAAATCAGGATTTACTTGACCACACCCAAACCGGCCAGCCTCAGTAACCCGGAATTTTACCCGGCGGTGACCAAGGTTTCCCGGGAGATCGGTTACCAAGTCCGGACCCGGCTCACCGGCTCCAACGGCGAACCCTGCCCCGGCATGGTGGTCAACTGGATTCCCCCCAACCTGGGAACGCTGGCGCAGACGCAAACCCTCACCGATTCAGAGGGCTACGCCTATAATTTCTATTTCGCCCCAGCGGTAGCTACCGGCTCAGACACCCTCATTACCTTTTTCGGCTACCCGGACATTATCACCCCGGAACCTTGTCGGTCCTTGTCTGTGGTGGTCGCGGGAGGAGTGGAGGTGGCCCCATGAGCCTTTGGCAAGCCCAGCCCCCAGTCCCGAACTGCATACCCTACACCCCTTACACTCCTGGAATGGGAACCACCTATAACCCGCAACTGCTCATACCTCCCCGGCATTTTGTGGAGACTATCAACTATTTCAACTCCTTCTTCTATCTACCCGGCAGCGATTACCTGGTGGCCTGGGCGTCAACCATCATAACGGCCTGGCCCAGCTGGGCTTATGTCTGTTTCTATTGGGACGCTAACACCGGGAATTACCTGGGGCGCTCTCCGATCATCGATTTTGCCTATATCAGCAGCGCGGCGACCGGGAGTTATGGCCTCATTTACGCCCGGCAAGTGGTCTGGCTCATCCTCTCCGTGCTCTGGAATCAACCGGTGGCGGACGGCAACTTTCAGGTGGACATAAGTACCTGGAGCCCCAACCCGGAATTAAACAACATCCTGGTGAACCAGGACGACAAGGCGATTATCGGGGTTCAGGATTGGTTTCTGGAGGTATGGGGCTACGGGGGAACGCCGCAAAAGCTGGGAGCGCTCCGGCTCCCCGATAGCCTGGGCTACCTGGCCTTCCAGGACCGGCAATACTGCTGGATTATTACCCACGGGGGCCTGGTGCTCAAGTGCAACTATGCCAAACTCCGCTACGAGATGGTCAGCAGCGTCCAGAACCCCTCTGCGGACGCGATTAATTACCTGGTGGCTTACGACACCTTTAGAAGCCGAGTCGTGGTATTGCGCCAGCGCCCGGATGCCGCCGATGGAAGCTGTCAATGCCAGCTTGAGTTCTACCGGCCCATATCCGTGGTGACCGGGCTTACCGATCCGGTCCCGGTATCTCCACTCCGGGCTGGCTCCACGGTACATTTCGACGCCGCCTTGATCGGGGATGCCGGTGAGGGCTTGCCTTACGCCCCCATCACGGCGCAGTTGGCAACCCCGGCCCATGGCCAGTTGCTCTCTCCGGCGGCTCCCACCACGCTTAACGGCGCGGTGGCCTTTGACTACTTCGCCGGGACGGCCGGAGAGGACACCCTGCAACTTTCGGCTGACGTGGAGGATGGCAGCTAATGACCATGCTCAACTCTCAAACGACTTTCACGGTCCAAGACCCGGTACAGGAGCTTATCCAGTCGGTGGACCTGGTGCTCTTGCCGGCGAACACCGGCTCCCTGGACATGCGCGAGCTCCACTACCCCGGAGACCTGCTCCCGCCGATCATTTACGAGGAACCCCCGGATTCCTGGGAGAACTTCGATTCCATCCCCTTGACCCCCCGGCCCATGATCGTTGCCGAACAAACCCTGCAAGATACCGTGCTGGCGGCATGGCCCGGTTACCAGAAGGACAATCCGGTGCGGGAAATCTGGAAGGGGGCTAACGACGTGGCCATCATGCCAGCCGACTTCTACCGGCGCCTGATGGAGTATTTTATGAACCCCCCGGACCCGGTGAGCCAGGGCTATATCACTTGGTGGCCCAAAGACCGCACCTCCCAGGGTTACAACATCGTCATCGAGTGCGTCCGGGCCGGGAGCCCCACCAGCAGCACCAGCGCCGCCAATACCCAGGCAAACCAGCAGGTCAGCGTTTTTGACCTGGTGGCCATCCGCCAGGGCTACGTCCTTGGCGAAGTGATTTTTTCCTTCTTCATTGTGGGGGAAGCCTCCTGATGCGGCCGTTGTCCGACGTTTTCCAGAACTTGCTTTACACCGGCTGGCGGCAGCCGGCCTATAAGCTTTTGGCCTGGGATCCCACCATCGACACCATGAGCGCCGTCGTGACCGAGACCTATACGCAGACGCCTTTTGACCTGACGCCCTATGCGACCCAAGTTCAATGGACTCCGGAAAAGCTGGATTTTGTGCTCTTCGACCCCCAGCAGATTTTTCACCCGGACACCGGGAGCGCCCGGCAATACTTGCAGGACAGCGCCATTATCCGCCTGGTGGAGGGCGACGCCAGGGTTAATGAGGCCGACTGGACGAACACCTTCACCGGCTACATCAAGGGGCAAATCGGCTGGGAGAACTGCCGGAGCAAGCAAGTCCTGGAGGCCAAGGTTACCGTCTTTAGCCGGGATAACTCACAGAGCCTCAAGCGCCGCCTCATCACTACCCAGGCTTATAGCGTCGGGACCGACATCGGGGCCATGCTCTATGACGTGGCTACCCGTTATATCAGCATGAGCCAGGACGAGATCAGGATTCCCCTGGGGCTGGGGCTGCAACTGAAGCACCAGGTGACCCAGCTATGCCAGGAGGCGCCCTGGGACGGCATCACCACCATCCTTGAGGCCGTGGGCCAGGTCCCTTTCTTTGACGGCGATGGGCGGCTGGCGGCATGGCCTAAGAGCATGAGGCGCGCCCCCAACCGCATCCTGACTGACGGAAAGTTTATCTTGGACGATCAAATACCGGCCTATACTCAGGACAATATCAACTATATCCGGGTAAACTTCCTGGATTCGCAGCTCACCTGCGTTCAGGGGCCTTATCAAAAGCTGGGGCAGGCCAGCATCACCACCGGCTTTTTCACGAACCAGGAAAAGATAAAGTGCTGGTGGTCAAAAGACCATACCCAACAGGCTAGCGGGACGAACCTCATTATCATCAAGAGCGTCAATGCCAATCTGCTTCCGGTGGGAAAGGAGAGCTACCGGGCGATTGACAGCTTCCACGGTGAGATCACGATCGACATTTCGGCCTGGGTCCCGGTGCTGGCGACGGCTATGGCCCTGGAATACCTGGCGGCAGCGGCGATCCCGGACCATGTGCCCCCCGGCCAGGGGGTTCAGACCGATGTCTTCTCCGGTACGGGAATCACCATCACCCCTACGCTTACGATCCCCTGGGGCAAACTTCTTCAGGCCCAGGCCTCTTTAGCTATGATGCTGATTATGATGAGCCTGGGGAGTGCCCAATACGAAATTTGGGGCACCCCCTTTAATTATGCCTACCTGATGCAGCACTCCGATGCCATCGAGTCAACTATGGTGGGCGCAGTTCCGCAACCCCTCCCCTATTACCAGCAGAACATGAGGCAAATCGAGAATGACCTGGTGGGCACCTTTGACCAGGCCGACAACATCGCCCTCATCGAGCTTATTTGGGAGAAGTCCAAGAGCTACCCCCGCAACCTGATCATCGAGGATGACCCGGCCCTGGAGCTGGGCGACATCGTGCAGATTGCGGACGGCCGCAAGTTTATGATCCAGGACATGAAAAAGACCCTGAAACGTGGCGAAGTCCCGGTCCTGGAGATTGACTGCATAAAGGTGATGACGGCATGAGCATCCGGGAAATTACCGATTGGGCGATTGACATGGCCAGCGGCCAGCTCATCGGCACCGTGGCCAGCCCCTTCTATCAGTATTGTCCCGATGGGACCGGGAACTGGGTATGGGCCTGTGACGTGGACATCGGGCAATCGGTACTGGACGTGGGGAACCCGGATAATGTCACCATCGGCTCTGGCGGCACGAACCCCAACGTGCTTCAGGCGGTCCCGGTGGCGAACAATAACCAGGACATCATCTATGCCCAGCAGGGAACGCCGGTAGCCCTCAGTAAGATGCCCAACGGCCAATATGCCATCGTGGGCCTCTCCACCACGGCGCAAGGCCTGGGGCATATCATTTTCGTGACCTTCGCCGAGGACATTGCGGAAGTGGCCGGCGACACGATGAGCGGGGTTATCATCCGGCCCCTCACCCTGGGGGAGCTTGGGAGTTTAAGCCCTTCCGGGTTCGGCGGCTTGCCCCTGGGGGCGCAAGGACGGTTTGATGCCTATGGAAACCTCGTCTCCATCTTGTAAGAGTCAACTATGAATCAGTTAACCCTGTTCACCGGCTTCAATACGGGCGAGACGGATTATATCGCCCAGCTTAATAATAACTTTACGGCCATTGTGTCATTTTTCAATGCTTTAGCGGCCCAGGTAACCGGCCAGGTGGCGAACAGCGGTCAGGCCGTCCCTACGGGGCTTCAATACATTTGGGACCGCCTAGGGCTGATCGGCATCGGCAGCTATTCCTTCACGCCGGGTAGCGGCACCTCTATCACGGTGAGCGCAGGGGCCTTCTGGAACGGCTCAACTTTCCTGGCCAAGACGACCCCCACGGTGATTTCCCTGGTGGGCCTGGCGGCGGGCACCCTCTACCTCTGCCTGGACGCCGCCGGTAACCCGGGAGTCTTCAGCACTCCTCAAACCACCACCATCCGGCAGTTTAATTGGGATGGAACCGGCACCACTTCCAACGAATCCCTTTATGCCGGCATAGCGGTGCTGCTCTCCGGAGCCGATTATGCGGCCATGCTGCAGTCCTTGGCCCGCAACAAGACCTATAACGACGTGGCCGACCGCCTGAACGACATCGAGGAGCAGCCGCCCTACACCCTGACCGAGGCAGGCACGGTCACTATCGATTGGCGCCAGGGAAAGCTCCAGCAGCTCACCTTGACCGAAAACACCACCTTTGCCTTCACCAACGGCATTGACGGCAAGAGTTACATCTTGGCCCTGACCCAGGACGCCACCGGCGGCAGCACCGTCACCTTCGGCCCCGAAGTGCCCCTGGGGAATCTGGCGGTGGCCCTCTCGGGACCCAATAAGACCGATTACCTGGGCTTCATCTACCGGGCCGGGCCGGGGAAATGGGACCTGGTTAGTATAGCTCAGAATTACTGAGAAGGAGGAAACGCCATGGCCCGTTTGTTTATCGATGGGTTTGAGACTGGCAACTACGACTGCTGGGATATAAACTCTGCGGCTGCCAACCCGAGCACATCGCCGGTGCGCTCCGGGACTGGCTCCTATTCTGCCAATCCACAGGGCGCTTATATAGGGTATGTAGGTAAGAATATCTCTCCCTCAAACGCCAACACCCTCTATTTCAAATTTTATTATTACCTGCCAAGCAATAACGGGTCAGATGTAATTTGCTGGGTTGCCAATGGCAGCGGCGCACAACTGGCTCTATGCTATAACAGCAATCGGACACTTAGCGCTAAATTTACTGATAAAAATGGAACTACAATAGCCACCGGCACAAAGACTTTAACTGCCTCAACCTGGTATTTGGTGGAGGGCTATTTTGTTATCAACGCCGCTACCGGAGTAATCCAAACTAAGATTAACGGTATCGTGGACATTAATTTCAGCGGCAACACGCATAATCAGTCAGCTGACACCATAACGCAGTTCTACCTTGGCACCACGAATGGTGATGCGTATAACCCGCATCCCGTCTACGATGATTTGGTTTTGGACGATGCTGGCTGGATTGGTGATGGGGCCATATTACCCCTGGTTCCCGATGGGGCTGGGTCTATGACTCAGTTAACTCCTTCCTCCGGGGCTAATTATACTTGCATCAATTCGATTCCCACGAGCGATGCCAATAATGTTTCCACCAATACACCGGGCAATGAAGACACCTATGTGAAGGCCGCGATAAGCACGAGTGTGGTGGTTAACTGCGTCCAGATGTTCGCCAGGGCCGAAGGGCAAGGTAATCCACCCTGTGGCGGCCTGGAGCATGTGCTCCGCATTGGTGGCACCGATTATGTCGGCTCTCGGCTGGCTGTGCCCACAGGGGGGGTCGGCAATCTCTTAACCCTGTTCAAGACAAGTCCAGCCACTGGGGTCGCCTTTACTCCCACGGAAGTCAACGGCATGGAAATTGGCGCAAGGCTGGTTGCCTAAGTAAGGCATAAAGAATGGCTAATCAGACTATTATTACCTCGCTCATTGGCCAGGCGGAAACGGCACCGCCGCCTAAGACTTTCGTTACCGCCGTGGTCGGCCAGGCTGAAACTGCGCCTCCAGCTAAGACCATTATCACCAGCATAGTCGGCCAGGTAGAAGTGGTCCCTGTCGTTCCTCTGGTTCCGAATTCATGTAAGTCGATTACGAAGAATGCAGTTGGTGTTGTCGAGGGCCTGCTCTCAGGGGTAGCCTCCTGCACCTCGGCTACGAAGAATGCGGTCGGTTCGATTGAGGGTTTATTGCAGGGGGTGGCACCTTGTACCTCGGTTACGAAGAATGCAGCCGGTACAGTCATTGGGCTGCTGCAGGGAGTGGCCTCCTGCAAATCCGTCACCACGTGCACTGCGGGTTGGATTTTTTCGAATACCTTTGTTCCGGTTTCGGCCACCAAGTGCCCCGGTGTCACCCTCATTGGGGTGATTACGGGAATCGGGGTGTGCCGCTCGCCGCCCTCGGTCCCGGCCGGAGAGGTCCTTGGCCTCATCCAGGGCGCGGCGTCGTGCACCTCCCTGAGCACCTGCGCCACCGATGTGGTGGAAGGGGTGATCCTGGGGGTGGTGGTTTTGGTCAGCCCCTCGGACTGCCCGGGAGGGCAGGTAAAGGGAGCAACCCAGGGAAGTTTCTTCCTGGTCCTCTGAGAAGGAGAAGATAATGGCTGGTGCAGCGAAGCAAATTGACCACAACTCCATGGATGCCGGCACCGCCGACATCTTGAGTCACGCTACTAAACTGCATATCTGTTCCCAGGCGCCCATGCAGTATAGCGATGTGGCGACCTATACCCTGGGGAGCGTGGCCCTTTCTTCCGGCGCCTTCACCCAGCAGGCCGGCACCGACTCGGGCCGGCAGCTGGCCTTGGCCCAGCAGACGGTGAACGGCACCGGGTCAGGTTCAGGGGTGGCCCTGGTGATCATCGATGAAACCAACCAGCGCATCAAGGCGGTCACCACTTGCAATGCCTACACCATGGCGAACGGCGTGCCGGTGGTGGTGCCGTCCTACGTGGTCTGGGAGATCGAAGATCCGAGCTAATGGAGGCGCAGCCCGCCCCCGGAAAACTATCCGAAGGAGGTGACCGTGAACGAGATCCTGGCCTTGCCCTTCCCCGTGCAGATCTTCCTGGCTCTCTGCGCCTTGCTCTTCTCAGCCGGCCTCGGCTTTGGGGGCGGCAAGCTGTCCAGGGTCTTTGGAAGCACCACGGAGCAGAAAGTGGAGTTGAAGCTTCCTGATCCGGCCCCTGCGCCCCCTGCCGGCGCCTCCGGCAAATGCCGCTTTAATCCCGAGGAGGACTGCAATGAACATGAAGCGGAGAAGCAGCGCTCGCTCAGGAATGAGGCGAATATCGGCAACATCTTCGGCATGTTGGGCGCCATCCGGACGGATCTTGGAGAGGTGAAGGGCGACGTCGGGGAAGTGAAGGGTATGGTCAATGTCCTGGTGGAGCAAAGCAAGGGAAAAAAATAGTGGGAGGGTGAGAAGATGAGCATACGTCCCGAGGAATTCGACCTGTGCCGCCGGATGAAGGATATCGTTGCGGCCGCCGCGCAGAAACACGACTGGGATCCATCGATCATCGCCGGCATCATCTCCCGGGAATCCCGCTTCGGCCTGATCCTGGATCCCGACTTGACCGGCGACGGCGGCCATGGCCGCGGCCTCATGCAGATTGATGACCGCTCCTTCAGGGACTGGCTGGCGACCAATGACTGGCGGGACCCTGCCATCAATATCCCCAAAGGGGCGGAGATCCTCACGGGCAAATACAATTTCCTGGCCGGCAAAGGGGTTCTGGACAATCTCAGCGATGCCCAAGCCCAGCAGGCCGCCATAGCGGCTTACAACTGCGGCGAGGGCAATGTCCTCAGGGTCCTTAAGAATGGGGAGGATATCGATAGCCGCACCGCCGGCGGCGACTACTCCGCCGATGTTCTGGCCCGGGCCGGGCAATTCAGGGAGGTCTTCGTATGAACTGGAAAGGCATTGTCGGCCGGAATTTCTCCCCGGAAGACTTCCGGCAATACGTTGCCGGGCTTAACTGGGATGATTGGCAGCCGGGGTTCATCGTGCTCCACAATACCGGGGAGCCCACCCTGGCCCAGCGCCCGGAGGGCCTCACCTACCAGCACATCCTGGGCCTGGAGGCCTATTACCGGGATGAGCAGGGTTGGTCCGGGGGCCCTCATCTCTTTGTGGATGATCGGCAGATCTGGGTTTTCACACCTCTGACGGTGCCCGGGGTCCATTCGCCTTCCTGGAATGCGGTGGCCCTGGGGGTGGAGATGCTGGGGGATTATGACTCGGAGGAATTTGACTCAGGCCGGGGCGCCCTGGTCCGGGACAATGCCGTAGCCGCGATCTCCATCCTCTCGGCCAAGCTGGAGATTGATCCCGAGACCATGCGGCTGCACCGGGAGGATCCAAAAACCGACCATCATTGCCCGGGGGACAACGTGGATAAGGCCGCCTTCATCGCCGCGGTGAAGGGGTATGGGGGTTGAGGGCATGCTTGAGTCCATGGGGAGCTGGTGGCAAAACTTCATCGGCCTGGATAACTCCAAGGTCAATACCGGCGCGGTGTTCGCCACTATTGCGGTGGTGAACGCCTTTGTCATCCTCAACTGGAGCTTTTTCGTGTACCGCAAACCCCTGGACAATCAGACAGTGGCCCTGCTCACCACCCTGATCGGCCTGGGGGGTTGGAGTTACCAGGCGAGCCTCAAAGCCGGCCCGCCGGGCCCCAAACCATAGAGGCGCCCCAGCCGGCGGCCTGGATGCGGAATTAAGACTAAGAGCCTTCATCTCGTTCAGTGAACGAGAATCATAAAAGAAAGGAGCATTCATATGAGAAGCGATTATTCCGACAAATTCAACGCCCGCTCGCCCCACCCCCAGACTCCGGCAGCGCCGGTCATTACCGGGGGCGACCTCAACGCCACGCCGCCCTTCCTGAATGTCCAGGTTCCCAACCAGGACAAAAACGGCCAGACCCTGCAGCATCTCTCGCAGCTCATCGTTTCCCTCGATGACGGCAGCCTGGTGCATGAAGCCGAGGCCGCACTCTGGAAGGAACTGCTCCCCAAGGTCACCAAGCCCGTCTCCCTGGCTGACGCCGGCCAGGTGCTGAAGGTGGAGCTGCCCGAACTCAAGCCGGACACCGATTACGAGTTTTACGCCCGGGCTGATGCGTAGTCCCTTTTCACTACCATTTCGGGGGCGTACCCCTCCCGCGCCCCCGGGGAGGTTTGCCATGTTTGGAGGCATCTTTACCAAACTGCTGTTGGGCCTGTTCCTGGCTGCCCTGGCAGGGAACGGTTTTCAATACCTCAAGCACAACTGGTGGGACAGGCCCAGGTACGAAAAGCAGATCCGGGAATTGCAGGATGTGGCCATCACCCTGCGGGCCGAGAATTTCCGCCAATCAGCCGAACTCAAAGACCGGGAAACCACCTTAAAAATTCATGCGAGGCACAGTCATGAAGATATGCGCTTGGACGAGATGGTCAAGGATAACGATGATCCTGCTATTCGGAATTATTTTATTCAGCACGGGATGCTGCGGGGCACCCCTAAAGGAGCTGCCACCTCTGGGCCAGCAGGCCGTACCCAACGTAAACCCTGAGCCCCGGCCGGCCCCGCCGCTCTTCAATGATGAGGAATTTGCCGGCATGTCCCTGACGGCCAAGGGCAAAGTGGCCAAATATCAGGCCGGGGTGGATGCTTATGCGGACATCATGGAAGGCAAAATCAAAATCTTGAAGGACTATATCCGGGATCTATTTACGCCGGAGGCGAAAACCGCTGATGCTCCTGCGGCTCCAGTTAAGAAATCCTGGTGGCAATTGGGGCGCGGGGGCGGTGCGCCGGACCACCCTACTCAATAACGCCCCTGGAGTTGATGCGGCCGGAAAATTATCCCTGGCCGCCTACTCGAAAAGGCGACGCGGATTGGCGTAATCCCTGGGCGAGTTGGGAAGGGCTGCGCTGGTTTTGGAAATTCTGAGTTCGCGGTTTCCGGTTCCAACCGGGAACCGGGAGCGGGCAACTATCTGCAAATGGAGGTTTCTGCCATGGCGGACCGTCCGGTTTTACTGGTTAGAAACGTGGGAGGGGGCGGCCTGATGCTTGCCCTGGAATTTCCGCCGGGAGTGGCTCCGGGCCCGGTGATACTCTCCCAGGCCGTCAAGGACCACCTGATCATCGAACTCACCGGCCAGCATCCCATCAGCGATGACTGGCGGCGGCTGCCCACTGTCTACTTGGCTCCGGAGAGCAGAGCCGGAGGTGCGCCATGAGCGGCATGAGGCCGGCAGTGCGCCGCGCCCCCTGGTTGGCGCCTCTGGAGGCAAAAAGGGTCAAAATGGAGCGAAACCCCGCGCCCGGGGCACCGGCCAAGGTCCTGGTAAGGAGTAGTGATATATTTTAATAACTTCTCGATGAAACACTGGATGATGCTTTCTTGACATATTCTTTGTGGTGTGTATAATTACACATGAACAGTCGGGAGATCATTCATCGCCTGGAGGCTGATGGCTGGTACCGGGTGGGCCAAAGCGGATCTCATGTGCAGTTCAAGCACCCGGCTAAGCCCGGTCGGGTGACGGTGCCTAACCCGGAAAAGGATATTCCCGCCAAAACGCTTAAAAGCATCGAACGGCAATCGGGCGTCAGATTTAGATAGGAGAAGGGCTCATGCCTAATTACATCGCCGTGGTTCACAAAGAGCCTGCCAGCGATTATGGGGTTTCGTTCCCTGACTTCCCCGGCTGCATTACAGCCGGGAAAAGCATCGATGAGGCCAAGGACATGGCCTTTGAGGCACTGCTGCTTCATTTGGAAGGCCTGCGGGAAGACGGGGAACCGCTGCCGGCCCCCACAAATCTCGAGGACATTGTTGCCGATCCCGAGAACGCCGATGCTGTTGCCTTCCTGGTTGTTTCAGTGCCCGATGCCCATGGGAAGGCAAAAAGAATTAATATCACCATCCCAGAGGAAACCCTACGCCGGCTGGACGCGGCGGCGAAACGCCGGGGCTTGAGCCGTTCTTCCTTCCTCACACGAGCAGCCCAGGAAGTCATGAAGCAGGAAAGCCGTAATTCCGAAGCGTGAAGTATCTGAATCCGGCGCTTGGAAGCTTAATTGCCCGGACTTCATCCTCCATTTCTGTCAGATCAGTAAACCTGACTCTCAGAATTTTTTTATAGGCACGGGTTTGCAAACCCCGAACCGATTTGCCATGCTATTCATCCTCCTCTTCCGGTTTTTCTTGTAACGAGAAGCGGAAAATAGAGGCCTGTCTATACCGCAGCTTTTCTCCATAGAGGGTTATAAACTTTATTTTATTGACTGACGTGGCCTCAAGGACAATGTTCATGGCATCTTCGGGGAAAGAGACAGAACACCAACTGAGTGGTTTTTGTTTATGGAGGAAGCCCACGGCCTCCGGCGGATCTTCGCGATATTCGTTCAGGTATTTGCTTCTCTCTGCCTCATTGAGATAACGGCTCCGAGCTAACCTTACCTCGACCTCTTGCTCTTTCAACTGAAGGGGCTCTAGAAATTTGCCTTTAAAAACCAACCAGCGATATTCGTGGAATGGCTCGCTATAGAAGTCCCCGATATCTTCGCGGCGGCGAAATGGATCGAAACTGGCGTTAAGTCCGAAGCTGTAATCGCAACTCCAGCTGTCGACGAGGATGGTATAATGAACGCCAGCAGACAGTCTGCGTCGGTGATCCCTCAGTATTTGTTTAATCTTCTTTTCTCGATCCTCCCATGCGCTAGTGGGCTTGGCTTTCTTTTTTGCAGGTTTTTGGACTTCCGGCTCCGGGGGCTTAGGTTTTGGATTTTCCTTTGCGACAAAGGCAGGAAGCGGTGGCCGGTCAACCTTATAACCCGAATTCTTTCTGGCCCAATAACCCCTTGGTGGGACAGGAACCTGCTGACGAGCACACAACTTTGCCATTCCGCGATCGGAGAGTCCGTACTCTTTGGCAAGATGCTGCATGGGTTTCGACCACACCAATTCATAGAGCTGTTCTCGGCTCAAAGACAAATGGGTCGCGGGATACATGGTAAACCCTACCCATTTTAATACTTAGGATAATTATCTTCCCGCCCTTATCAAGCGGACGATCCTAACCCAGATGGAGAAGAAGACGAAGGGAATGCTGTTGTCTTGCCACGAATTGTACTTATCGGTGGAGTGGGGAAAATTGCAGATATATCCTGGATATGGGAAGATTTTGGAATCTTGATAGGTTTCCAGTCATAGCAGTTAGCGAAGCTTTTAGTCAATCCGATACAGACACAATTTAATCCAAAGAACTTTTTCGGCGAGGAAAGATCGGGGTTTTCAGGTCAACCTCCCGACGCAGCCCGCTGCACCTTGGCCTGCTTGACCGAGTTTAGTATGGCTATCAGAATGGCCTTGCGCTGTTCCAGCAGGCGGGCCGTGGCCAGGGCGTTTTCAGGAGCCTTCTTGGCAGCGGGAGTCCCCCCTGGCGGAGTCACCTGTCGGGCATCTGCATCAGCGGCATCCTTGAGTTTTCCGGCCTGCAGGTCAAGGTTGAGCATAGCTTTCTCTAATTTGATTACTAAGTCACTGAGCTGGGAGGAGCTGCTTTCTTGCAGGCGTGCCCAGAGACTCTTAGTCTTCCATTCAATGAGAACATCATTAAATGTTTTTTCGATGGGCTCCCTATCTTGAATTGAAGGTAAATTTAGATCCCAGGAGGTAGCCCCTGCAAGGATAAGATCAATGGGGGTTTGGCGGGCCTGGCGCAGGCAATCTTCCCGTTCCATTCCAGCTACTTTATTAATGTCAATGTGCTTTAAATAGAAAAGTGCATCAGCAAACATTTTAGCGGATTTATCATTAGAAAAGACGACGGACTCCCATGGTGGGACCAATGCAACAAAAATTATATTATGATGAATTGGATCGTTATATACCTCAACTTTTGGATCTACGATATTTGCAAAAGCAAAGTACCTTTTCGTGTTATCATTATTAATGAGGGTAATCCCACTTTCCGATATATTAACATCAGCCACAACCTTTTGCCAAGCAGCACCTGGGTTTTGTATTGTATCCTTTATGGCTTCTTTCATTGAATCAGTAGCTTCCCTAAGGGATATATTTGGTTGATTGGAAGGGCTTTCGTGCATCGTTGTGACGCAAGAAGGCAAAATGATAATAAGAAATACAAGGTATGAAAATAATAACCTTCCAGGGTTTTTCATTATTATCTCCAGTCTGAGCATTCAAAGAAAATGGTGATCCATCCTTATTATTTTTCAGGAAGTTTCTGGATTAACCCCCTGCGCCTCGCTGCGCCACGGCCTGCTTGACGGAGCGGAGTATGACCATTAAGACGGCCCTGCGCTGGTCCAGCAGGTTTGCCAACGACAGGGCTCCGGGAGCCTTTTTCGCCGGCGCCGCCTGTCCGGGAACGGTTACCTGTCTGGCATCTTCGTCCGCGGCGTCTTTGAATTCCTTGGCCTTGTGTTCCAGCTTGAAAATACCTTTCTCCAAATTAATCACCAAATCAGTAAGCTGAGAGGCGCTGCTCTTTTGCAGTCGCTCCCGGAGCCCCTTGGCCTCCCATTCAATAGAAATATCGTTCAGCATAGACTCAAGGGAGTCCCTGGCCATACCAAAACAAGGCAGATTCAATTCGTTGGAGGTAGTCCCGGCAATGATAAGATCAATGGGAGTTTGACGAATAAGGCGCAAGCAATCTTCCTTTTCCTTTCCCCTTTCGTTCTTAATATCAGCGTGTTTTAAATAATAAAGTGCATCCGAAAAAGCATTGGCCGATTCCAAATTATTAAGAAAAGCAATGTAATCTAAGGAAAGGGCTCCCTTAAATTTGACAACTATATCTCTCTGCATCCATTTCATAACAATTTGGATCTTCTATCTGATTATAATAATAACGTTTTCTAGTATTATCAAAGTAAATAAGTGTAAAACCATCTTCATAGACGATAACATCAACCACAGTTTTGACGTTGGGGTCAGTTATCGAATCTTTGACAGCTTTTTTCATTATTGCCGTAGCTTCTCCAACTGACATTCTGGGTTGTGTGGAGGCAGTTTCGTGTACAGTATCAAGAAGACAACATGGTAAAAAGATAATAAAAAATAAAAGATAAACCATTAAAAACTTTTGATGCGTTTTCATTATAATCTCTCCATTTTTCAGCCGGAATAAAATGTTGCCCAGACTATCGACAAACCCTATTAACCTTCTCCAGAAATGGAATAATGCTAAAGGCGGTATGCGCTGCGCTTTCCCGCCCTATGGGGCTGAAGTTAAACATCATTGAAGCGGTGAAGGTGGCTCCAGGAACCTGGCGGTCCGAGGCGGCTTACTTAGTTGCTTGAGGCAGACACGCCCGGCTTCAAGGCGAGCTGCTGGCGCTCTTCATGGATAGCCTTGGTTATCCTCTTAATTTGGCCGTTTATCTGTTGCAGCTTACCAAAATAGGCCTTGGTCGTCCCCTCCAAGCCCTGGAGATCCACAGAGCCCTTATGTATATCCAGGGCGGTATCGACCATAATCTTGCCTAACGAATAGTAGGGGCCAGGAAGCCCAGTTTGGAGAGAAGTGCCGATTAAATCTAGGGCGTCATCCAAAGTCTTTTCGGATAGACTATATTGGATAGAACCTGCGGACATAGAAACAGCTGAGTCGATGAGGTTCAACGCGTGCATGGTCTTTTCCCATTCATCCTGGTTGGCACGCAGTTTGGTTAACCGGCCCAGTATCTCACCGGAGGTTTCTACTGCGCCAAAATCCAGCGCCAAGCTCAACCCTCGATGTAAGAGCGCCGGGGTTAGCGAAGCCAATTCCTGATCAAGGAGTTCATAATCTTTCCCGGTGGCGTTGAATTTATCTCTTAGCTCCTGGGCCTGTCTCAAGGCCTCGGCCAGTTCTTGCTCCAGTGTCTGCAACCGCTGGTTTAGGATCTTGGGGTTATGGTTTTCCTTGATCATTGTTTGGAGTTTCTTGGCGGCCTGAACCCGAATCTGTACCTGGCGCACCGCTATCTGGCTCTGGTTTCCCGGAATGTTTGGCACATTGCTGGTCGCCTGGCTCAAGTCCACTGGCGGTTGGACAGGGGCAAGGGCAAAAACGTCATTGTTGGCAGAACCGCCGCCATCACCAAAAAACGGAGTACCGCCAGGGTTGCTGATCACCGCGTTAGGGTCGCTCAAGGCAGAGGCCAAATCTGATCCGGGCGCTGCGGGCGCGGCGCCATCACTCATGGCTGCGATATTTTCTGCACTAGTTTGCTGATCTAGGGCATCGCGGGCGGCCCGCTGCTGCTGTATCAAGTTGGCCAGTTGCTGCTGCTGTGCCTGCATCCAGGCAGACAGCTGCGCCTGCTGCTGGGTCAACTGGGCATTGCCACCTTGCATGGCCCCGGTGACGACGGATTGCAGCATCATCATGCCTATCATGCCGCCGATGCCTCCCATGCCGCCCCCTCTGGGCATACCGCCCCAGCTGGGCATACCGCCGGCTTTGTAAGGGGTGATGGGCAACTTGTTCCCCGCCGATGGCGAGTCAAAATTGATTCCCTGGGAATGAGAAACTTGCGGGAAGGCAAACAGAAACAGAAGGGACACGCAAGCAACGAAGATTGCTGGCAGCGAGCGATCTGACATGGTCATACCTCCCTTATGGGCTATGACCCCGTATATCAAATAAGCACATATTAAGATTTTGTCAAGTTAGTGCGCCACGAGCGCGCTTGGAGTTATAGGGAAGGCGTGCGCAACTGCACGAGAGATGGGGGTGGGCCCCCCGGAGCCGGCTTGCAGGAGCAGGCTCCAAACCACCTTAAGCTGCG
>Ga0187856_1000082_pt1 | contig 91356 bp, 85 predicted proteins | sample June2016WEW_8_40_FD_132443 | JGI IMG/M metagenome (GOLD analysis project Ga0187856, IMG submission 132443) | Peatland microbial communities from SPRUCE experiment site at the Marcell Experimental Forest, Minnesota, USA - June2016WEW_8_40 | ecosystem: Environmental > Terrestrial > Soil > Wetlands... | reverse complement strand
ATGTACTAATTGTTCCGATTAAATCTTCATCGGGGTTGAGCGGGTCCGGCATAGAGCCCTCCGGCTCATCGCTGACTTCGTTGAGCCGGGCAGGAAGGCGACGGTCCAGGACCACAGCAAGTTCCTGTGCCAGGACTTGGGCATCCTTGCCGCGCAAGGGGGTATTCAAATACAGGGCGGCGATTTCGAGGTTGCCCCTGCGGACGGTACTGAGAAAACCTAGCACTGCCTTTCGCGGTGTGATACGGCCGAGAGGATCCTTCGGCGATTCGGACTGCACTTCCGGGATTGCGGTCTTGCCGGAACCCAGCTGGGCCCATACAGCTGAAGAAAGCAGCACGACCAAAACGGCTACGACGGCACGTCCCACAGCCTTTACGCACTTGTCTGGTGTGCTCATGAAATAGAATTCCAGCCGACACACCTATCAGGCTCCAATATCGCTGGCGCAGCGTACCTGGAGAATCTTCTTCGCGGATACAACTTCAGAGAACTGACAGAACTGCCAGTTAACGTACCAATGCGATCACCTGCAAGCTACTGACATTGGTTTTGGATTTCGCCGTCGAGCACTGGAGGAGCAAGTGCCGCACAAAAAGAATGGAAAAGAGGCGCTTCAGGAGAAAAACAAACTCAAGGCCAAAGAATACGAACGCGAACTCCGCAAGCTTCAAACTAAATTGGTGGAGATGCAGGAGTGGGTAAAAGCTACTGGGGCCAAGATCGTACTTGTGTTCGAAGGCCGCGATGCCGCGGGCAAGGGTGGAGTGATTCACCGCATTATGGAGCGCGTCAGTCCCCGGGTGTTCCGTCATGTGGCTTTGCCGGCTCCCACAGAGCGAGAAAAGTCACAATTGTACGCGCAGCGATACATAAAGGAACTGCCAGCGGCTGGCGAAGTGATTATTTTTGACCGAAGCTGGTACAACCGCGTTCTGGTCGAGCACGTGATGGGCTTTTGCACTGACAAACAATATGCTGATTTCCTCCGTATGTGCCCCGGGTTCGAGTCGCTTGTGAGAAACAATGGTATTTTCCTGGTCAAGTACTGGTTTGAAGTCAGCGAATCGGAGCAGCACAAGCGTTTTCTGAAACGCATTGAGGACCCGATGCGAAGATGGAAACTGAGCCCGATGGATCTCGAATCGCATCGCCGCTGGTACGACTACTCCCGTGCCCGGGACGCCATGTTTGCGGCTACTGATACGCCGCAGTCCCCTTGGTACGTTGTGCAGACTGACAATAAGGAGCGTGCTCGACTGAACTGCATCTCCCACCTCCTCAGTGTTGTGCCATGGAAGAAGATACCGATGGAGAAAATCACCCTTCCAAAACGACAGAAACCTAGAGGATACAAAGCTCCGGACTGGAACTATCGTTGGATCCCTGAGAGGTACTGAATCGGGCAGCGTGTATCTGGTAAATACTCAGAAGCACTCATTGTAATCGAGTATCCCCGCCTGCTTCGCGGATTCCTTGTCGGCCTTTCAGTAACCCGTTATGTATTTCATCGAACGCCGGTCAGGCTATGCACCCGCTCAATCAGCCCCGGTTGAAGCTCCCGCAACAAGTGGCATGTTTGCTGATTTATTAGCACGCTCTCCTGCCTGTTCTGAGAGGTGACAGAAAACATGGTCCTCTGATAACAGTCGTAATTACAACAAGTTTTCCAGCAAACACCTTTCGACGACCTGCACGAACCGCTGCTAGCCTTTTCTGCCCGCCACCAACCCCCTGAACCCTTAATAAGTCATTTCGGGTTCAGGCCGGCGCCACTCAAGAATGGATTCCTGTCCGCAGGTCTGTGCACTTGTCAAGGGGGCGCCGGCCTTGGCCAGCTGCCGGCTTGATTTGTCGCTGTTAGAGGAATTGTCCACACCCATCGGTTTGCAGAAAAGCAAATCCTTTCGGGATCCGGCTTTTCAGTACAAATTGCACCCGAGGTACAGAAGGAGAACGCCGATAAGGAGGGTCAATACCAATACCGACAATGGGCTAAAAGCTGCCGACGAATCCAGCATGACGAGGTCATCACGGGAGATAAGAGGCGAGACGCTGTGTGGTGGGAGATATTCGCGATAGTCTGTTGGTGAGTCCAAATAATGAATCGCTGACCATACGTAACAGTCGCCAACATAAAAAGCGGCCCCGCCGGTTTCCTTCTTGAGATTGGACATAATAGCTGACCAAGTTGTGATTTTCGCTGATGTGTTTCTTTTACGAGTCGTAGGAGTAGCTTCCCACTGGTACTGTTGACAGAGACGAGCACTTTTCTAATTCTGCAATCATTATCTGATACTCTTCCGAACTCGAGACTTTATGCCTGTCACTACTGACAGTTACCGCTTATGACTTTATTATCTACACTCCGAATGCAGTATCGACAAGGCCGTGTTCAGCCTGCAAGGGATGAATGTGTCAGCGCCATGGAGGCTGGATGCCGCCGACTACTAGGACGCTTTGGAAATGAGGATCGTGAGCCGGGTCCGGCAACTGTTATTCATTTGTGGGTGGCTGCTGGTCGGGATTTGCGTGGCTGCATATATCCACGGGAAAGTCATGTCCCGGGTGGAACTGAAACGCTTCGAGAATCTGCGAACGGAAAAGCGCGTCGAAACAGTGGAGACTTTGTTACCGAAATCCGGATTCAAGTTTGATTTTGGCCTGTGGTCGAAGAAGCGCATTGCGCAGTATGAAGAAAGCTTGACGCAGCACTTCGATCCACCACTGGCGGTGCTACGCATCTCGAAAGTTCACTTCGAGGTACCGGTGTTTGAAGGAACGGATGATTTGACCCTCAACCGAGGCGTTGGCCACATTATCGGTACCGTTGGACCTGGGGAGCAAGGGAACACTGGAATTGCTGGCCACCGAGATGGATTGTTTAGAGTGCTGAAGGACTTAGGTCCGGGTGATGCGATCGAACTCCTGACGCCAGCTCGCACCGATAGATACACGGTGGATAAGATCCTAATCGTGCGTCCCGACAATGTTTCTGTTTTGCAGCCGCGACCGATGCGGTCGCTCACCTTGGTGACCTGCTATCCGTTCTACCTTATCGGGAGCGCGCCGCAACGATTTATCGTTCAGGCGTCTAGCTCAGATTCGGAGAGCGCACAGGCTCTACAACATTGAACTGTAGGGCGACTGCACCATTCTTAGTTTGCAGCGCATAAGTCTCAAGACCTTGATTGCATGTGTCAACGAGGAGAAAATCGATGAACTCAACAACTGGAACGACACGAGTGTTGATAGTGCTTGGCGTGGCGGTGATGTGCTTCGCGTTTGCCGTGAGCATGAGCGCACAAGTGAAAACCCATACCACTACGAGGAGCGGGCAGGCTGTCCAGGAGATTACAGTCGAGCGCGGCGAAGTCGTCTACGTTTCCGGAAATGACTTGATGGTGAAGATGGAAGACGGCTCGATTCGCGATTTTCACAATGTGCCGGAAAGCGTGCGGGTTACGGTTGGCGGTCGGCAGCTCGGGATTCACGATTTGAAAGTGGGAATGAAGCTCGAGAGAACTCTTACCGTAACCACGACTCCCCAGACTGTCACTACGGTGATGAGTGTCACCGGAAAGGTGTGGCACGTTTCGCCGCCTAACTCCGTAACCCTTACCCTCGAGGATGGCACCAACCAGATGTTTAAGATCCCGAAAGACCAGAAATTCATGGTTGATGGCCAGCAGACGGATGCCTGGGGTCTGAAGAAAGGAATGAGGGTCTCGGCCACCAAGATCGTGGAGGAACCGGTGATTGTGGCCGAACATCGGCACCAGCTAACCGGGTCGATGCCGCCTCCGCCACCAGTGCCTCCTGCTGATGAACCAATCTTGATCGCTGCGGCAACCCCAGCCCCAACACCGCTGTCGGCCCCGGCCGCTTCTCCGGGCGAACTGCCGAAAACTGGCAGCTTTCTGCCCTTGATTGGGTTGGTCGGCAGCTTTTCTTTGGTGTGTGCTATCGGCTTGAAAATCATTCGCAAAAACGCTTGATCCATGCGAGGGTTCAGGACGACCAGATATTCGAAGTTTGGTTATCCCGAACCCTTTTCTGCTGCGTGGCTGCGGCGGACGATGTACTCGATATCCGGGTACGCGAAGTCGCGGGAATCAGGCAGTAGTAGAAGGAGGCGAAGGATTACGCGGCGCTCTTGACGGGGCAGAATCGCGTGAAAGATCGGATCAATCAGTCAGGCGGCAATCAGGTGGTGCCGAATCGCATATTGAACCAGCGCGGCATTGCTCTTGGTGTTCAGCACTTCCATAATCCGATATTTGTGAAAGGCGACGGTGCGAGTTGTAACGTTCAGCACACTGGCCACTTCCTTCATGCACTTTCCCTCTGCTAAGAGCTGGAGAACTTCGCGCTGTCTCTCAGTCAGCCGGTTTGCTTCTTCGACCAGCTTCTTATCCTGGCGCAGCAGGAAATCGACTGTATCCTTGGCGATCATGGGGGACAGATAAGATTTACCTCGCAGCACTTCTCTCACGGCAATCGCCAGTTCCGAAGCCGCGCAGGTCTTCAGCAAATAGCCAGATGCTCCGCGGCGGAATGCCTCAGCTGCCAGATCGGCATCATGATTCATTGTCAAATAAACCAACTTCACGCTCGGCAACAACTCCTTTATTTGCTGGCCCGCATCCAGACCGTTCAGCAAAGGCATGGAAACGTCAACAATGATGAGGTGAGGCCTTAATTCTGCGGCCGCCCTCACGAGAGAGCGCCCGTCGCCAACGGTGGCGACGATCTCGTAATCAGCCTCCAACAGTTTCTTGCACGCCTCAGCTACCAGCGTATGATCATCGGCGATTAGGACACGTGGAAGATTTCTTCTTACGATCATCGGCATACTCCTGAAACAAACAGTCTCGCCAAACCTTTGCTAAGGCCACAAAGCACCTCTGCGACTACATGTAGCGACGTCAAGTTATCACACATTCAGACATCTGACCTCTAGCAGTTTTACTAGCCACGGGCCCACTTTATAAAGCTGAACAGCCCCTTTCGTATCAACAAACCCGGAAGGCGAAAGCAGCAATTTTACAGCATCCCACAATGCCGAGGCGGCACTGTCATATCGACATACTTGTTCCAGCCGCCTGAAGGAGGAATTTAAGACACCAGCCTGTGCCTCTAAACTGTTAATTGTGACAGGGTTTGTAACGCACTTAGAAGCAAATGTGTATCGCCGGTACTGGTGCCTGTGGACGCGAAACGGCACCACCACCGTGTCGCCGCAAAGAAACCTCTACTTTTTCAGCCGGAGAAGAGAGGTCAGAGCCCCCGGGGCTTGAGAAGGCGAAGATGAAAAAGGCCGGCTATGCCGTTAGCGCAGAGGTGATGGAGTGATGCTATTGGGCGGAACATCGTTTCGCGATGGTTTTGATCGAGGTTATCGTTAACGCCACCGACGGCGACCCGGGTCTTCCCGACGGGCTAGAACTTGTGCTCAACGACGGCGATTCCTCTCCGATCACTTCTACTTGTTGTCCCAGATAATGACTCAAGTGTATTTTACCCGTCGCATGAAGCTGATAACTCATACCCGGATCGTGCTTCATCAATATAAAGTCGCCGGCAGACCTGCTGACGCAGCCCTCTACTTTCGTCTCACCGTTGAATGACTTGGAATTATGCTGGCCCGGGGTGTCGGTAGCGGTTTGCTGCGCAAGGAGAAAGCTGCTCAACAGCAGGAGAACAAAGAATAAGTGTTTCACGAAATTCCTCTTTAATTAGCGGGAAAGAAAACAGCCAAGCCTTTTACTCCAATTACGTGACCGAACAGACGCATTCCTCCAGGGGTGCAGGCTACGTGACACTTCATGCTGCGGCAACTGACAAATGTGTCAGTCCAGAAAAGTAGTTGTCTGGACAGTGCGGAAGTTGACCGAGTAATCAGCAATTCCCAGCCACCGGCTGTTGCGGGATCACCGACGTGACCAGCCTAGTTTGCGTCAACCAACCGAGACACTGAAAGCGGTCAGAGGCGCTCGTCGCAAGCGAACATCAGTCATTAGCGTCACTTTCACAGCCTTGACAGAGCTCCGCATGTCACTGACCTGCCAGTTAATGCCAAGCGGACTGTTAGTGTTGTCAGTTTTGTCCATTGGTTGTTTCGTCTACTTTCCAACCGTTGTCGCCGTAAGAGGCGAGCGATTCGCGGTGTGAAAAGATAGCCCAGAAATGTGCGATACGGATGGCGCTGGTCTAAGCGAGAACGGAAAGCGGGTTTCTATGAACAAAGGGTTGTGGGTTTACGGCTTTCTCTTCCTGGCTGCAATGTTACTTAACGCTCAGGACGCGCACCCGGTATCTTCTGAGAATGTGGGGAATGACGTACCGAGTGGATCCGTGCCGTTCGTCGAGATTCTACGACAGGCCGAAGCGGGCGATACATACGCCCAATACAGCGTGGCTGATGCCTACGCACATGGCAGTGGTGTGCCAAAAAACGATGCAGAAGCGGCGAAGTGGTGCCTGCAAGCGGCCCGGGGTGGGTTCGCCAAAGCGCAGAATCAAATAGGGTATTTTTACGAGAAGGGAATAGGAGTGCCTCAGGATTACGGAGAGGCGGTACGTTGGTTTAGTAGCGCCGCAGAACAAAAACTGCCAGCAGCCCAGTTCAACCTCGGTCATTTGTATCAATACGGCCGGGGTGTGCCACTTGACTATGCTCGGGCGACAGATTTATACGGCCAAGCCGCGGTCCAGGGACTGGCAGCAGCTCGAAACGAGCTGGCGATGGCATATCTGCATGGCACAGGCGTCCCGAAAAATGCGACTGAAGCCTTTAAGCTTTTCCGCCTTGCCGCGGAGCAGGGGCTTCCATCCGCGCAACATAATCTAGGAATGGGATATCTGGAAGGCGAAGGTACGGCACGGAATTATCCTGAGGCGCTGAAGTGGTTCAGCCAGGCTGCACAGGGAGGAATTATTGAGGCCTATCGTGCATTGGGGCACATATATGAGAACGGAAAAGGTGTCCCCCGTGATCCGGTGAAGGCGGCGGAATTCTATCGCAGGGCAGCAGAGTATGGCCTTGCGACCGCGCAAATCGAATTAGCCCTCCTGTACAAAACCGGGAAAGACGGGCAGCGGGACAATTTCGAAGCGGCAAAGTGGTTCCGCCGAGCGGCTGAACAGGGGCATCCAATCGGACAAACAGGGATCGGTTATATGTATTGCTTTGGCGAAGGCGTGAGCCGTGACTATCGACAAGCAGCCGACTGGTTTCAGAGAGCAGCAGAGCAAAACTACGAGGTGGCGCAATTGAATCTTGGCATTCTTTACCAGAATGGCCTTGGTGTTCCCTTGAATTATGCCGAGGCCTATAAGTGGTTCACGTTAGCTACAGAAAACGGCCATAACCAGGGCAGGCGTGGTTTGGAGGCACTAAAGCAAGTCATGACAAGGACCCAGGTGCGCGACGGCCAGGCAAGAGTTTCGGATTGGATATCCCACCACCCCAATTTCACACTTGCCGCCCAGAAAGCTGAGACGAGAGAACTGAATGTCTACGCTGCGGGCGCACAGCCATAGCTGGCCGAATGAAAATCCCGCGTCTGGCAGAACGACAGGCATTGAAAGCATTGAGCAGCAATCGCCTTCGATTAGGTGCGACTTGCTGTCAAGACCATCGCCCCTCTGACTTGGCTCAAACGGCGCCTTCAACCTACAAGGTGGCGTTTGATTGCATACTGAAGCAATCCCGCGTTGGATTTGAGCCCGAGGGTTTCCATCATCTTGTATTTGTGAAAAGCTACTGTTCCTGGCTGCAGGTTCAAGATGCCGGCAATCTCTTTCATCGACTTGCCTTCGGCAAGCAGTTGCAAGACCTCGCTCTGGCGAGGCGTAATCCGCTGTTCTTCTGTGTAGGAGCCGCCACTCCTCAGAAGGAAGTCAACTGTCTCCTTGGTAATGGCGGAAGACATGTACGACTCCGATCGCAACGCTCGTCGAATGGCCCTGACCAATTCTTCCGCTGCGGAACTCTTCACAATGTACCCGGAGGCTCCGCGCCGAAAAGCTTCCGCTGCCACCTCCGGTGACATATTCATCGTCAAAAAAACCAGCTTTGTAGCGGGCAAGAGATGCTTGATCTGATCCCCTGCGTCAAGCCCATTGAGCTGCGGCATTGCAATATCAAGGACGACCACGTCGGGCTTTAGTTCGCACGCGAGTCGAAGAAGGGCTCGACCGTTATCCACGATTCCGACAACCTCGAACTCGGGCTCGAGAAAACTCTTACAAGCCTCCGCCAGCAGCGTGTGGTCATCGGCAATCACCAGCCTGGCCCTACGACGATGTTCCATAACACATTCCGACTACATAGTGGCAATTGCTTCTCTGCCTAACCGCATGAGCAAAGAGCCGGGCGATGCTGCCCATTGATACTAGGCGCCAGCGACCTTCGCAGTAACTGTCAGTTGTTTCAGTTTGAACTTGGAGCGTGACATTGCCCATACGAAATAGTCAAGCTCTTCGCCTGGATTTGGGAGTGACTGTCATGATTCCACTTGGCGCGATGATCGTTGGGCGAACCTCAGAGCGTCTGGCGGTTGAGTGCCGGTCGTGCGGCGCTCTGTCAATGTAGAAACGAACGATTGCCATGCCGCCTGATAAATTCGAGATCTGCGCTTAATGCAATTGTATTAATGGAGAGATGAAGATATTGCCTTGCGTAACGGCCCAGATTGCCGGAATCAGATCCGTTGACAGAGATGCTTTCAGAACATAGCCGAGAGCCTCCACGGACAGTGCAGCTTCAACAAATTCGGGGTCCGAGTGTACTGTGAGAAAAATCACTCTTGTGCGGGAGCCGAGTTCCTTCAGGCGACAGGCAGCTTCGATGCCGTTCACCACGGGCATCGCAATGTCCAGTACCAAGACGTCTGGGGACAACTTCGTCGCAAGCTCAATGGCACGGCTGCCGTTTTCGGCCAAACCGACAACTTCAAATTCGTCGCTAACCGTAAAAGCCATAATTTGCAGCATCTCTGGTTGATCGTCAGCTAATACGACCCGGGGCGCTGTGGGCGCTGTTCTATTGATAGCTCCCCATCTGACGTGACTCGAGGCTAAAACTCGTTTTGTCAAGTTGTCCGACACCAGAGAAATCATACGTCGCGATGAAATCAATGTCCGCCAGTAATGTTCACAGCACCTACCTTTTTCTTCCTCAGCGTCGCCCTGTTCAAACATGTGACGGGATGCATGCAACAACACTAAGCTGCATAAGTCGAGAAACTTCAGCATTAAGACAGAAGTCAGACCGGTTCGACTGTAACTTCTGCCAGTATTCGTTGCACGATGCTCTCTCTACTCTTTTCTCGATACATGATTGAGCTGCGCAACAGTTCATCGTGTGAATCAGAGAGATAGGCAGGGTTCACTCAACTGAATCAGATATCGAACTGCCCCGCTCCTACTCCTGTTGCCTAGCTGGGTGTTCCGGAACGAGACTCTCATTTCTTACTTGTCTCCGTCTCGAGGAGTTTACATGCGAATCGCACCCGCGCTCTGCCGCCCTCGACTTAGTGGCCGTACAAAGACGACCTGCGAACGAGTGCTGGCGCCTCTTTGGCGAACCCGAGGATGCGCGATTCTAATCTTGGCAGTAGCAGTCTTTTTGTCGGGATGTGCAAAGAAACAGGCGCCTCCCGCAGCAACACCGGAGGTGGAGGTTACACCGGTTATACAACAGGATGTCCCCCGGTACACCGAATGCATCGCGACCCTCGATGGCTATGTGAACGCGCAAATTCAACCCCAAGTATCCGGTTACCTTATGAAGCAGAACTACAGTGAAGGTACCGTGGTCCACAAGGGCGATGTGCTTTTCGAGATTGATCCACGTCCGTTCGAAGCTGCTCTGCAACAGTCCAAAGGCCAATTGGCGCAAGCTGAGGCACAACTTGGCAAGACGAAGCTTGACGTCGCACGGGACACTCCGCTCGCGAAAGAGAGCGCTATTCCTCAGGCCCAGTTGGATAACGACATTCAGGCAAATGAGTCCGCCCAGGCAGTGGTCGCGTCTGCAAAAGCGCAGGTGGAGCAAGCGGAGCTGAATGTGGGCTTCACCAAGGTGCGCTCGTTAATCACGGGCGTCGCGGGACTGGCAAAAGGGCAAATCGGCGATCTGGTTGGGCCTACGACGTTTCTCACCACGGTGTCGCAGGTGGAACCGATCAAAGCCTACTTTGCGATCAGCGAACAACAATATCTGCAAGTTGCCGACATAATCAGCGCCGTGGCCGAGGGCCGAAGACGAGCGGGAGAGCGGAAGAATCTTGAACTCATTCTCTCGGATGGATCTGTCTATCCGCGAAAAGGATCGGTTGTACTTGCCGACCGGCAGGTTGATGTGAAGACGGGAACCATTCGGATAGCCGGGGATTTTGAAAATCCGGGCGGAATCTTGCGTCCTGGAATGTTCGCTCGAGTTCGTGCGGTCACAGGAGTAGATAAGAATGCTCTTTTGGTGCCGCAGCGTTCAGTAATTGAGGCTCAGGGGACCTACAGCGTTGTTGTGGTCGATGCGAACAATCAAGCCAGTATCCGGCCAGTGAAGACTGGCGAGCGCGTGGGGCAGATGTGGGTGATTACTGATGGATTGAAAGCTGGAGAGCAGGTGATTGCCGAAGGCATGCAGAAGGCGAAGGAAGGGGCGATTGTGCGTCCTAAGCCGTTCAATTCCACCGGCCAAGGAGAATGACTCATGGCCAGTTTCTTCATCAGGCGCCCTATCGTCGCGATGGTGATTGCCATTCTCATGGTCCTGATGGGGGTCGTTGCCATGCGGCGCCTGCCCACGGCCCAGTTTCCAAACATTGCGCCCCCTGAGATTCAAGTGAAAGCTACCTACCCGGGAGCGGATGCCGTCACCGTGGAGCAGTCCGTAGCCACGCCTATCGAGCAGCAAATGAGCGGCGTGGACAACATGAACTACATGTACTCCAACAATGCGAACAATGGGCAGATGACCCTAACCGTCAACTTCGATATCAAAACGGATCCAAACACCGATCAGATTTTGGCGCAGATGCGTACGAACCAGGCAAATTCACAGTTGCCCATTGACGTGGTTAATTACGGCGTTACGGTTCAGAAATCCACCACGGCACCCTTAATGCTGGTCAACCTGTATTCACCAAATGGGACTTACGACAACATTTTTCTCGCGAACTACTCTTACATCAATCTGAACGATCAGCTTACGCGAGTGCCGGGTGTCGCGAGCGTCACCGTCTTCGGAGCCGGCCAGTACGCCATGCGCTGCTGGGTGAAGCCGGACAAGTTGGCAAAAATGGGAGTCACGGTCCCTGAGATCGTGAAAGCGATCCAGACACAGAACACCGTGAACCCCGCGGGACAAATCGGCAGCGAGCCTGTCCCGAAGGGACAGGAATTCACTTATGCTGTTCTGGCCCAAGGCCGTCTGCCGTCTCCCGAAGAGTTCGGCCAGATTGTTATAAGAGCCAATCCGGATGGCTCCATCCTCCGTTTGAAGGATGTGGCTCGGCTAGACCTTGGGGCGCAAACCTACAATCTTGTCGGTCGTTACAACGGTAAGTCGGCGGCCGTCGTTGCGGTATACCAACTCCCTGGCTCGAATGCCGTGCAGACTGCGGTCGGGGTTCGCAAGCTCATGAAGGAGGCCAAGCAGCGCTTCCCACAGGATCTGGATTACGACATTGCGCTGGATACAACCTTGGCGGTCACCGAAGGGATTAGCGAAATCAAACATACCCTCTTCGAAGCTATTCTCTTGGTCATTCTGGTCGTTTACATCTTTTTGCAAGGGTGGCGCGCGACCTTGATTCCACTGCTCGCGGTGCCGGTTTCACTAATCGGTACGTTCGTGGTGTTTCCATCTCTTGGATTTTCTATCAATACTCTGTCCCTCTTCGGGCTCGTGCTGGCGATAGGACTTGTGGTAGATGACGCCATTGTTGTAGTGGAGGCCGTAGAGCACCACATCGAGCACGGCATGGCGCCCAAGGATGCCGCGTTCAAGGCCATGGAAGAGGTTTCCGGGCCGGTCATTGCCATCGCTCTGATCCTCTCGGCAGTGTTCGTCCCAACGGCCTTTATTCCCGGCATCACCGGACGTCTATATCAGCAATTCGCGATCACAATCGCAATTTCCGTGATCTTCTCCGCTTTTAATGCGTTATCGTTAAGTCCAGCTCTCTCGGCGTTGTTGTTGCGTCCTCGCAAGGAAAGTCGCGGCCCTCTGGGAGCATTTTTCCGCTGGTTTAATCGGGTATTCGGCCGCACTACAGACGGGTACGTCAGCATGTGCGGTGGTTTGATTCGTAAGGCAGGACTCAGCATGGTGCTGCTTCTCGGCGTTGCCGTACTGGCGGGGTGGTTCGGGTCACTCCTCCCTCGCGGCTTCTTGCCCGACGAGGACCAAGGATATGTATTCGCTGGGTTGCAACTACCGAATGCTGCTTCACTTCAGCGGAATGATGACGCGTCGCAGAAGATCGAAGAGATGATCATGAAGACTCCTGGCGTTCACGCGGTGACCGCCGTGCTTGGGTTCAGCATGTTGAGCGGGGCCCAGAATACGTACAGTTCTTTTTACTGGATCACTCTCAAGGAGTGGGCAGAGCGCAAAGCACCGGAGGAACAATACGAGGCCATCAAACAGCACTTGAATCGGGAGCTTTCAAAGATCACCGAAGGAGTTGCCTTTTCCTTTCCACCGCCAGCGATTCCCGGTGTAGGAGCTTCCGGAGGCTTCACCTTCATGCTGGAAGATCGAGCGGGAAAGGATCCACAATTCCTAAGTCAAAACCTGGAGAAGTTTCTAGCGGCAGCACGCAAGCGCCCCGAGCTGGCAACGGTCTACACAACTGCGCTGCCTGCGGTACCGCAGGTATACGTCGATGTGGATCGTGCAAGAGTAATCGCGCAAGGCGTCCAGCTCTCGGATGTTTACAAGACCCTGCAGACTTTTATGGGCGGCTTGTTAGTCAATTACTTTAACCGCTTTGGAAGGCAATGGCAGGTTTACGTTCAGGCGGAGGGCGATTATCGAACTCGGGCAGAAAACCTGGGTCAATTTTACGTAACGAATGACGGCGGACAGCCTGTTCCTTTGGATGCATTAACGTCAATCAAGGCCCGCACCGGCCCGGAATTCACACTGCGCTATAACCTCTACCGATGTGCCCAGATCAATGGAAGCGCTGCGCCAGGTTACAGCTCGAGTCAGGCCCTTAAGGCACTGGAAGAAACCTATGCGAACACCATGCCTAGCGAGATGGGTTACGACTACATGGGTATGTCGTACCAGGAGAAGAAGGCGGCGGAAGGCGTATCTCCAGCGGTGATCTTCGGCATGTCTCTGCTCTTTGTATTCCTTATTCTCGCGGCGCAGTACGAGAGTTGGTCGTTGCCGTTCAGCGTGCTCCTAGGAACGCCGATTGCGGTGTTCGGTGCATTTTGGTTCCTCTGGATGCGAAACCTAGACAACAACGTTTATGCGCAGATTGGATTGGTCATGCTGATCGGTTTGGCCGCAAAAAATGCCATCTTGATCGTCGAGTTTGCCAAGATGGAATTTGACAAAGGGAAGTCTGCTGAAGAGGCGGCCTTAATCGCGGCCAAGCTGCGGTTGCGGCCGATTTTGATGACGGCGTTCGCATTCATCCTGGGATGCGTGCCCCTCTGGAGAGCATCAGGCGCTGGAGCCATTTCCCGACGCGTGCTGGGCACGGCCGTCATCGGCGGTATGCTCGCGGCATCCGTTCTGGCTATTTTCCTTATACCGGTGAGCTTTGATGTAGTCGAACGCATCGCCCATCGGAAAAAGAAAGATGCTCCGCCCGCGGCCGCGCCGGCCATTTTGCCGTCGGAAGGGGATTAGCTATGTTCCCCAGACATATGTTCCGCGGACAATGGCTGATAGGAATCGCGTTCCTACTGCTGACTGGCTGCACGCTAGGTCCCAAGTACAAGCGTCCACCAGTCACTGTTCCCGAGACTTATCGAGGGCTCGCCCCAGATGCTGGGCCTCAAACCGCCTTATCTTTCGGAGATGAGAAATGGTGGACGGTCTTCCAAGATCAGCAGCTGCAAGATCTAATCCGGGATGCACTTTCGCAAAACTACGATCTGCGCATCGCGGCGGCACACGTGCTCGAGGCGCAGGCCCAGCTGGGAATTACTCGGGCCGACCAATTCCCGACCATTACCGGGGGCGCATCCACCAGCAACGACCGCATCCCGGCCACGGCGGTCGCACGCGAGTACGAGACTAGCCCTTTTCAGGTAAACCTTTCGCTCTTTTGGGAGCTTGACTTCTGGGGCAAGTATAGGCGTGCTACCGAGGCGGCACGGGCAACTCTGCTGGCTACGGAGTGGGGACGGCGGGCGGTGATTTCCAGTCTTGTGAGCAATGTGGCTTCGGCATATTTCCAATTACTCGAACTGGATTTGGAAATGGAGATCTCGCGCCGCACACTTGGCTCGCGCAAGGAGTCTTTGCACCTGGCAGAAGTTCGAGCGAAAGGCGGTACGACGTCCCTGATCGACGTTCGACAGTCTGAGCAATTGGTGTACGGGGCGGCAGCCGCCATTCCTGATCTGGAGAGGCGCACCGAGCAGCAAGAGAACCTCATCAGCATTCTTCTGGGTAAGAATCCTGCACCCATCACCCGTGGCAGACCGCTGGTGGAGCAGCCCCTATTGCCGCCGGTGCCTGCAGGGTTGCCTTCTTCGCTGCTGGAGAGACGTCCTGACATTCAGTCTGCAGAGCAACAATTGGTGGCGGCCAACGCGCGGATCGGGGTTGCGAAGGCCGCCTACTTTCCCGAAATCACGCTGACGGCTGTCGGTGGCTACCAAAGCCCGGCCCTGACTAATCTATTTACCGGCCCCGCCGGCTTATGGAGTTTTGGGGGCCAATTACTTCAACCCATTTTTACGGGCGGAAGGATTCGTTCGAATGTCAGATTGACCGAAGCACAGCAGCAAGAAGCCGTCCTCGTTTATCAGCAGTCTATTCAGCAGGCTTTCCGTGAAGTGTCGGATTCCCTCGTCGCCTACCGCAAGAATCAGGAATTCCGCACGCAGGAACAATTACTCACGAACTCGGCACAGGATACAACCCGGTTAGCAAACATGCGCTACCAAGGCGGGGTGACGAGTTATCTTGAAGTCCTCGACAGCGACACGCGTTACTTTAGCGCCCAGCTCGACTTGGCACAGGCTCAACTCAACGAACGCTTGGCGTTAGTCCAACTGTACAACGCACTGGGGGGTGGGTGGCAGCAATAGTTGGTGCTCGATGATGCTGTTCGAGATCCTGACGAATCGGCCCAAACACGTACTGGAGCCGATGGAGAAGATCTGCGAGGTCCTGTTCGCTCTAATCATGGTTCTGACCTTCACCTGCTCATTCAGCGTAGCTGGGGCGGGCCGGGAAGAAGTTCGCGAACTCTTGATCGGGGCGCTGGGTTGCAACCTTGCTTGGGGCTTGATCGATGCAGTGTTCTATCTGATGGGCTCATTCAGCATGCTAAGTCAAGGAATTCTCAAGCTAAAGGCATTAACTCAGGCCGCCACTCAAGCTGAGGCACATCAGATCATAGCCGATGCCCTACCACCTGTGCTCGCATGCGTCTTGTCATCTGCGGAGCTGGAGCAGATGCACAAAAAACTGAAGCAAGTAAGCAATTTGCCAGCACGCCCGCTTCCGAGGAAAGACGACTGGCTTGGCGCCCTCGGCATCTTCCTGATTATTGTTTTAGCCACATTGCCGGTATTAGTCCCTTTGGCCGTAATCCGCAATGCCAGACCTGCCCTCCGGGTATCGAATGGAGTCGCTATCGTGATGCTGTTTTTGACGGGATATGCATTCGGACGTCACACGGGACATCGTCCGGCGAGGATGGGGATTGCTATGGTAATTCTCGGTGGTGCCATGGTTGCGATCACAATCTTGCTCGGAGGGTGAGAACCACGCGCGATCTGGCAACTGCGCTATCGCAGAACTCTTGGATGGCTCATCGTGGGAGCAGACGCTGGACGACATAGCGGCGGAGTCGCACGTTTCAACTACCTAAGCATCGTCATTTTCTTTCTTTTTATCTGGCCGGCATCTTGTGCCGGACGGCTGGTCCTATATTTCAGCAACGTTTGGCACTAAGAAAGAAGGTTCATGACACGCTTTCAGTGCGGCCAGGGCTTTGTTTGATGTCGCAGACGTGTGCAACCTTTAGTCCGACTGTCACTTCTGTCAGTAGCGCCCAAATTACCATGCTCCTAACCTTTGGTTGTAGTTGCAGATAGGTAATTGTTGGGGTGATCCCGGACGAGCGGCAACCTGTACTCTCTGTTTGTGGGAGCAACGGTGTTCGCATGCTTCTCTTGCCATTTCGATGAGCAGGAGACTCGCGCAGCGCTGGACTTGATCTTCTCAGGCATTCTCAGCCCGCATGAGCCGGGTGTCCTCGGGCCGGGTCGCGAGACCCTTCTCACGAAGGATGTATTACACGCACCCTGAGGATTTAAAAAACGCATATATATGGAAGCTCAAAGGGCGTTTGGAAAGTTTGTTATGTGGATTCTGACTCCTGGACGCGGAAGGCGTTTTTCAATGTTGCTGGCGCCAATAGGTTTTCTAGCAGTCTCACTATCGCCGATTACGCAAACGGCGTCTGGAGAACCATGCCTCAACAGCCACTCAGAATAGCCACTCATTCTGATGCACACGGGGTTTAACAAGCTCGGGTCGCACACGATCGTTTCGTGCAACCGTGCGAGACGAAAGGAAGAGCGAATATGGCGGTGCACGAACATGCGATTGCTCCGCGGCCCCGTGAAAAGCCCCTCGCCTGGAAAGCTCTCGAAAACCACTGCAGAAAAATTCGCGGTCTCCATCTCCGCAACTTGTTTGCCAGTGATCCAACACGTGGCGAACGTATGGCGGCGGAAGCCGTGGGCATCTATTTCGACTATTCGAAGAACCGGATTACGGACCAAACTGTCAGGCTTCTCATACAACTGGCGGAGGATTCCGGGCTTCAGGCACGAATCGACGCCATGTTCCGTGGGGAAAAAATCAACATTACGGAAAACCGAGCGGCTCTGCATGTTGCGCTGCGTGCGCCAAGAGGCGCGTCCATCTTCGTCGATGGCATGAACGTGGTCCCTCAGGTCCAAGCGGCACTCGACAAGATGACCCATTTCTGCAACAGTGTCCGCGGCGGCGATCGGAAAGGTTACACCGGAAAGCGCATTCGCAACATCGTCAACGTCGGGATTGGAGGCTCTGATTTGGGCCCCGTCATGGCGTACCAGGCACTAAAAGATTACAGCGATCGGTCGCTGACATTTCGATTTGTTTCGAACGTTGATGAAAGTGACTTTAGGGAAGCGGTTCGAGATCTAGATCCATCCGAGACACTTTTCATTATTTGTTCCAAGACGTTTACCACGCTGGAAACAATGACGAACGCCCTTTCTGCTCGTGCCTGGTCACTGGCGGGTTTTGGGGGAGACGAAAGGTCCGTTGCCAGACATTTCAGTGCGGTCTCCGCGAACGCGGCGGAAGTCGCGAAGTTTGGTATCGCCACGGCGAATATGTTTCGTATCTGGGATTGGGTTGGTGGTCGATACTCTATCGATTCAGCAATTGGATTGTCTACGATGTTGGCCATCGGCCCGGAAATGTTTCGCACAATGTTGGATGGTTTTCATCAGATGGACAGGCATTTCTTAGCCACTCCTTTCGAACGGAATCTGCCGGTCCTGATGGGTCTGCTGGCGATTTGGTACGTCAACCTCTTCGGCGTTCAAGCGATCGCTGTGTTGCCCTACGAACAGTACCTTAAGCGATTCCCGGCGTACCTGCAACAATTGACCATGGAAAGTAATGGGAAGCGCATCACGCTTATTGGGACCGAGGTTACGCGGGCAACTGGGCCGATATATTGGGGCGAGCCTGGAACCAACGGACAGCACTCGTTCTACCAGTTGCTTCATCAGGGAACGAGGCTCATACCGTGCGACTTTATCGGGTTCGGAAAGTCACGCTGCCCGGGCGGGCGCCACCACAATATGCTCATAGCAAATGTCTTCGGGCAGACTGAGGCGCTGGCCTTTGGCAATCGACTCGAGGAAATCAAAGCTGACGGCACGCCGGATTGGCTGCTGCCACACCGTCTGTTCGACGGTAACCGACCTTCGAACACTATTCTTGCGGGGCAGTTAGATCCGGAGACGTTGGGCAAATTGATTGCTCTCTATGAACACTCGGTGTTCGTACAGGGCGTGATTTGGAATATTAACTCGTTCGATCAGTGGGGCGTCGAGCTCGGAAAAACCTTAGCCCAAAGGATTATTCCTGAGCTGGAAAGCGCAGAGGAACCTAAACTCGAACACGATAGTTCAACTAACGAACTGATCCGTCGCTATCGAAGGCTTAAGCAGAACGCATAAAAGAGTCGGCTGCTTACGAGGACTGTTGACCAGCTGATATGCCTCTGGCAGAGCTAGCGCTCATCGGCACAAGCAGTTAGTTAGGACTTTGGAAGCGCGACCAGTCCGCAGCACTGGTCCAGCATTACTAACATTGTTTGCAATGCGTATGTGCGATCCAGCTGCGGGAATGGGAGCCGCCAATCGCCCGAATGTATCCACCAGGCTTGGATCTGATCCGACTAAAGACGGTGAGCAATAAGCACTTGTAAACGAGGTGGCGTTGACGCTGAGCAACGGAGAAACGATTCGACGTCCCCGGTTGTTAAGAGCAGATTCGCTTGTGCTTGCCTGTTTCCTTTCCACCCTAAGCTGGACTCAAGACTTGGCTCCCCGCGCATATCTCATCACGCCTGTCCACTCAAACGCTGTCACCTTGACATACGCGTTCTTCAACGGCGACCTTCTGCTCGATGGTGCCCTTCCGATCGAAGCCGCCACCGCGAGGGCTAGCGTGTCAAATTTCAGCTTCAGTCACTCGCTCCGCATCCTGGGACGTTCAGCTAGTTTCAGTGCTTCACTGCCTTACGGTGTAGGGAACTTCCACGGAACGGTGGCTGGTACGGAGACGACGGCCTATCGCTCGGGTATGCTCGATTCCTCCTACCGCTTCTCCATTAACCTGAAGGGCGGGCCGGCGATGGATGTGCAGGAGTTTCGCAACTGGCAGCAAACAACCGTCGTGGGTGCGAGTTTCAAGCTGGTAGTTCCGAGCGGGCAGTACGATCCCACCAAGCTCATTAATTATGGGGCGAACCGCTGGGCCTTTAAACCAGAGGCCGGTCTGTCGCGACGCTGGGGGCATTGGGTCGTTGATACGTATGGAGCGGTGTGGCTCTTCACGACCAACCATGATTTTTTTTCACGGAATCAGTTTTCGCCGGGGACAAACACCCAACAACAAAAGCTGACTTTTGCATTTGAGGGACATCTCAGCTACGACGTGAAGCATCGTCTTTGGGCTTCGCTCGACGGCAATTTCTGGGTCGGCGGCCGTACCAGTTTGAATGGCGTTGAAAACCCAAGCACAGTACAACGGAACTCGCACATCGGAGGTACGGTCTCGATTCCTGTGAGCAAGCACCAGTCACTCAAACTCAGCTACAACCGCGGTGCCTACGTCATCTATGGAGGAAACTATCAAAATTTTTCCATTGGCTGGCAGTATTCCTGGCTGGGCAGACCGAATTAGGCTCACGATCAACAGTTCGCCATGACTGGAATTAGTGTGCTTATGCTGCCCATTGAATTGCAAAGGAGTACTCGGATGGAACCCCCTATTTCGCCTCTACTTTTTTCTGTCCTTCTTTTTGTTAGCATGCTGATTCTGCTGGAAACCGGCCGGCGTTTTGGGCTGAAGCGCCGTTCCAAAGAGTCCGAGGGAGAGCGGGGCAGCCTGGGAACGATCGAGGGTGCGGTCTTTGCCCTGTTCGGTCTGTTAATGGCATTCACTTTTTCGGGTGCGGCATCTCGCTTCAACGAGAAGAGAATGTTGATCGCAGAGGAAGCGAACACGATAGGAACCGCATACCTGCGGCTGCAATTGGTGCCAGAGGCAGAGCCCAAACTCCAGGAATTATTCCGCCAATATGTAGACTCGCGGCTTGAGACCTACCGCAGAATGCCAAATATGAAAGCCGCCGGTCTGGAAATGGCCCATTCCAAGGCAATTCAGGATGAAATCTGGACCGAAGCGGTAGCCGCTACTCGTCTGCCAAGCTCGGATGCCGCCGCTGCCTGGCTGTTGCTTCCAGCACTAAACAGCATGATCGACATTACTACGACGCGCACCATGGCGCTGCAGATGCATCCCCCCCGAATCATTTATGCGCTTCTTTTCGGGCTTGGGCTCATCTGCTCGCTCCTGGCAGGCTATCGCATGGCGGCCAGCCAGCGGCGGAGTTGGCTGCACATCCTGGGGTTCACCATGATCACAGTGATTATCGTTTATGTCATGCTGGATGCCGAGTACCCGCGCGCCGGCCTGATCCGCCTCGAGGCTGCCGACCAAGCGCTAGTCGCAGTTCGCGACGGCATGAAGTGAGTGCAGCCACGTCAACAGGCAGTTCCAGAGCCTCGTCCAGCGGTTCTCCCTGGATGAGCGTAGGATCGTTTGCCGGTGACGATGCGAAGAGGTGAACGTAGCCGACCAGAGCCTGCTGCTGATGCGTATTCAGCAGACACTGGCACGGATGGATTCACAAGTTCACATTGGCGCAACCGAGTTGGTTCGGCCACTGCGTAGAATGATGCGCAGCCCGCGCTGCGCGTTGAGCCGCACCGTCGCGCTCCAGTCAACTTCGCCGGATCTGATCACGCCACCACCGCCACCGACGAGGGTATACGTAATGCGACCATCCTCGAAGGTATAGTCGGTCAGCGCGAGCAGGGTTCCCATGTTCATAACGAACAGCGGAACACCCGGTGGAATATTCGCCGCATTTATGGTCGCGGGCTGCGGAGAGTAGGTCGCGTACGAAGCCGTTTGAGTCTCGGCTCCAACCCGATCCATTGAGGGGACATCGTAAATGACGCCGCTGGGCACGCCATTCACCGAGTCACGCAGCGATTCACTCCGGGGGCGACCAAAGAGATGCCATCCTGGCCCGAAAGTCTGGCCACCATTGGACATTTGCGTACCCGGTGAGGGGACTCCTCGAACCACGGCGTCGGGGACGTCATAGACCGAGTTACGGAACGATTCACTCTGTGGCCGACCAACGAAATTCGACTCTCGCCCGAAGACCTGGGAGACCTGGGGGATTTGCACATCATCCATCAGTCGTAGGCTGAGCGTCGTCTCGCCCTTCAGTTTCGGGCGCGGCCCTCGCGCCGGCAACATGATCACCTTCCAGGGCCAGAGGGGCGGCAGCATCCATTCCGCGACGTCGCGCTTGGCATGTCCTTTGCCGTCGATCTTGCCCTCACGGTCCACCTTGTAACCGCGAGTCGCGATGACCTTTACATCCAAAGGCAAGTCGCCGCTGGGCAGCCCGATGCGATCAAACTGCAGCTTCAAATAGCCTTTGCCAAAGAAGTGGCCGGGATCCTTCGCCGACTCGAGATGTCCGACCAGGTAACTGCCTCGCGGAAAAACTTGCTCACCAAATTCAGCCATGCCTCGAAGGTGACAAAGTACAGGATCCCCGATTTCCGCCGTGGCTGAGGAAAAGTTCGGCTCATTGAGGGTGCATTGCAAAATCGTACCGGCGGGCAGGACCTGGTCCCGTGCGCTCGCCGCCGGGCTCAAACTGATGACCAGACCCAACGCGACTAACGCTAGGGTATTCGAAAATCTGGACTTCATGGTTCACCTCGGATCGCATTCCCCAAAATCAATGCTCGACTGACCACTGTCAAAAGCGCCAGCAGCGGGGCTTGTGGTTTTGAGTCTCATTAGTACTTTTTTTCTTGGTTGGGCTGACCACTGCCAAAAGTGATAGCGCGCGCGGCTTACAGAATTCCGCGACGGGTCTGGCGTGGAAACATAGAGGCGTGGGCGGCCGCCATTTGGAAAATCCCTACCAAGGGATCTCAGGCCATGACATGCGTCCAAAGAGCCGGTTATTCACCGCAGTAAACTACGGAACGGCCGGACCATACAAAAACGTAGTCTCTAAGGTTGACGGTTACGTAGTAGCGCACCTTGCCCGTCAGGTGGCAACCGTCCATAGAACAAAGGACCGCGGAAGTGCGAGGATCTTTGGTTACAAAAGAGATCGTGATAGAAGTCTTTGGGCGAACTGTGAAGATTTGGGTCGATGCCGAGGATGAGAAAACACTCTCTCTCGAAGCAAAGCCGGTCTGAAAGCAGTGCATCTTGGTTAGGTCCCACGTATCCCTGAGGTCGCGCTTGCTGAGCCCTTTGCTGTCCACAGCAACCCGAAGCGGCAGAGCCATGTGGCCGTCAACACTAACACCGCCGTATTGCACCGAAGCGTCAGAGTCAGTGATGTTCGCGACGGTTGTGGTGTAGTTGATAAGCTTGTCCTCTTTGCTGGGACTGACTCTCTCGTATCCGACACGGGAGCTCACCTCGATTCCGTTGTAACTCAATCTGTGAATCTCATTTCCTGACAACGGGTCGCGGATGGAGGAGGCGGTGCTCTCGAGGAAGTTTTCATCCCATACGACTGCGCTCTTGGTCTCCACTCTAAAGGTTGGGATGTTGTTCTGAGCAGATGTGCTCAGCGTAAGTAAAAGGAAGGCGAGTGCGACTATCTGTTTTTGGTTCACTTCCTGAGCCACAGCTGCCACCACGATGCACGGGAAGGCCGGCCTCCAGCCTTGCCTCGACGTCATGAACACTCCACGGCCGGTGGTCTCCCAAATCGTATTTCCTAAGACGAAGAAGTGCGACTGCCAAAAGACGCAGTCTCCGGACTAGATTCGGGATGGTTTCCAGCCATCGACGGAAGGCCGACCGCTCTGGTACGAACAATTCGGCGTGTTTATGATGCGCACGCTTCCCACGAATGTGATTTCAGGTCACTCCGAGGGTGAGTATTCCAGCCACGGCTGGCAAGCTGATCACGCCTTGTCAAGTTCACTCCTCATTTTGAAGGTATTCACCTGAACTAAAGCACGGAATCGGTCTGCATCTGCTTCACCACCAGTTTCACAAGGCGATCAATCGCTTTCTTCATGTTGGAGGGGTTGAACGTGTCGGTGATGCAGGTCCAGACGAGGTCTCCTTCTCCCGACGTGATGACGTAGAGATTTGTCTCCATGCGCACCTTTTTTTCTTCTTTCAAGTAGCCGGGACCGTAGACCACTGGATAAACCGCGCCGTAGTAACCGTACAACGTGCCGTAATAAGGATAAGGAGGAAAGTAAGGAGCGCCAGGAACGTACGTGGTGGTGTTCTCCACATTGATGAGGCGGGCCACCACGACCGCGTCGATTCTGTGTTCCCGGATCTGTGTCCTGAGATAGTTCAGGTCAAACTCTGTACCCTCGGGTCTGAGCAGGATGGTGTTGCCAGGAATGGCTTCCATTCCGATTTTTGTCAGCTGCGCGGCCAACACGTCCTCGAATTCGGCACGGACCACTGTTTTGTCACTCAGCGCCAGGGCCAGAACTCGGTGGGGCCTATTCGCGGCGACGCGAGTCGGGCTCTTCCAGCTCTTCACCAGCTTGCTCGACTTTCCTGATGACGATGGGACCGTCAAGAGCGAGATGAGAACGACAAGAACAGTGCAACTCAAGTAGCGAATCAAATGTGTCTCCTAGGACATCAGCTCACGTGAGGCGTCGGTTTGTGGTGATTCCTCCAGTGCCAGATTCGATTAGAAAACGCCCGCGACAAAGCATAAGGCACGCCGATCAGTACGGGGCCTACGACCAGAGCCGCTCCGGGATGGATCTCGTGAAAGATGAGAAACTGCGAGACGAGATCGAGGAGAATCGCGATCGCCAGCAGGTTACGTGTGGCCGCGAGCGAGCTTCGCAACAATTCCCGGCGGTGTTCGCTCGCGAGAACGAGTCCCCAAAGAAACGGGGGCAGACCAGCGCTTGCATCGTTTATCCCACTGCGCGTTCCCAGGATGATAGCCACCGCAGGCTGAAGAATGAAGCGTAATCGGCCCGGCCCTGACAGACGAGCCAGGATGTCCTGGAAAAAATGATCTGTGAACAGATATAAATCACCAGTTTGAATAGCTTTCACAATGGCGCCTGGTAATGCGGCCACGAGTATTGCAATGACAACTCCGCTCAAGATCGAACTGCCAGAAATGCGAGACATAGCGGCACAATATTGACGCTGAACCACGCAAGCTTTGCTAGCTCACGTTGTTGCTCGTCTTTTTGTCTTGTGAACGAAATAAACATATGCCCCGACGGTCAGAAAATTTATCAACACAGCGATCACGTTCCATGCAATTACTGGCCGCGACGCAATCAACAAACCGTAATAGACCCACAAGATCTGAAAGATGCCCATGATCGCCGCCATTCGAGGGTTGATGCCAGCGCCGGAGCGATACCGGTGCATAGTGACCAAGTCGGGCAGGGAGGCAAAAGTCGTTCCGAGGCCAGCAAGAAACCCGAAGATTTCTGACCGTTGAAACCTGGGGACGAATAAGCTCGGCGTATCTCGCGGTGCCAGATCCTGACAGCCCTGGATAACCAGGCTCAGAAATAAGACAGCGAGCCACAAATAGTTCAACCTGAGCATTTCAGTCTCCACACTTCCACCGGTGCGTCCATTAAAACTCACCTCTCGCTTCAAAGTGCAGGGCACGTTGTGGGATACAGAATCTCTACCGATCTTTACCCTGCTACTTGCTCACGAGTCATCCGAGCTATGAGGTCGGCCTTGCCGACGTGAAGAGTATCGGCCGGACCCACGCGGGCAAAGAAGTCGAGCGTTCGAGCTATAATTCCCGTCCAACCAGTTTGATGGCTGGCTCCAAGCCCCGCGCCATTGTCCCCGTGGAAGTATTCGTAGAACAAAATGTAATCTTTCCAGTACGGGTCCTCCTGAAACTTCCTGGTTCCGCCATAGACGGGCCGTCTCCCGTTGGCATCGCGGAGAAAAATGCTCGATAGCCTGCGAGCAATCTCCTTTGCTACCTCGAACAGGGTCATGTATTTTCCCGAACCAGTGGGACATTCGACCTTGAAATTGTCGCCGTAGAACTGGTAAAGATTCAGCAAACACCGTATCAACAAACCGTTCGCCGGCATCCAGACTGGGCCCCGCCAATTCGAGTTTCCACCAAACATGCCGTTGTTCGACTCCGCCGGCAGATATTGAACTTTGTATTCCTGCCCGCTGAGATTGAAGACGAAAGGGTGCTCCAGATGATAGCGGGACAGAGACCGTATGCCATGAGGACCGAAGAACTCGTTCTCATCCAACATGTATGCCAGAATCCGCTCGACCTTTTCCTTGTTGCACACCGACAAAAGCCGGCGGTCTGCGTATCCTCTGAAAATGCTATCCGCTGGAGCAATGTGCTTCAGCAGGTCGGGGTGGCGCTTTCGGAATATCTCCACCAATTCCATCATCCGGGGATTCCGTTCCACAACGCCAGATTCAAATACCGTCGAGGCGCACAGCGGCAGCAACCCAACTAAAGACCGCACCTTCAGACGCGTGGCGTCGCCGTTCGGAAAATGGAGCAGATCGTAAAAGAAACCGTCCTGGCTGTCCCACATTTCGTCGTGGTGCTGGCCGATTCGATCCATGGCGTACGTGATCCAGAGAAACTGCTCCAAAAATCGAAAGGCGATATCCTCATAGACGGAGTCGTACTCGGTTAAAATGAGCGCGATCTCCAACATGTTCTGACAGTAGAAAGCCATCCACGCAGTCCCATCCGCCTGGTCCAGATGGCCACCCGTCGGCAGCGATGCACTGCGATCGAAGACGCCAATGTTGTCGAGTCCAAGGAATCCCCCGGCGAAGACATTCTTCCCCTCCGGATCCTTGCGGTTGACCCACCAGTTGAAATTTTGCATCAGGCCCTGAAAGGACCTTTCCAGGAAACGGAGATCCGAGCGGCCGAGTTCTTTTTCGATGTTGAACAGGAATAATGTCGCCCAAGCATGCACTGGCGGGTTCACGTCGCTGAAGTTCCACTCGTAGGCGGGAATCTGCCCGTTAGGATGGGCATATAGATTCCGAAGCATGAGCAGGAGTTGGTCCTTGGCAAAATCGAAGTCCACCAGCGAAAGCGCGATAGTGTGGAAAGCCAGATCCCATGCGGCGTACCAGGGATACTCCCATTTGTCGGGCATCGAGATAATGTCGCTGTTCAGCATGTGAAACCACTCGGTGTTGCGGATATTGCGATGAGTGGTGCCTGTCAGGGGATGGGCGTCATGCTCTTCTAGCCACTTGTCCAAATCGAAGTAGTAGTACTGCTTGCTCCACAGCATCCCGGCCAGCGCCTGGCGGTGTACCCGGCGTTCATCTTCGGTCAAGGAACGCGGAGTGATACGATCGTAGAACTCATTTGCATCGGCCAGACGGTCGGCAAATATCTCATCAAAACTGCTGAACGGTTTCGCCGGAGGCTCCGCACTCAAGCGTAACCGGACGACCTGGCTGCCGCCTGCGGGCACGTCCAGCCGATAATGCGCAGCAGCTTTTGTTCCGGTCAGTGACGGATTCACAGCTTCTTGCTTGCCTGAAGTAACGTACTCATGAAAAGCGTCTTTCACATACTGCGACTGGTTTGGCTGCCCCCACAGCCGGCTGGCATTCGACTCGTTCTCCGTAAACAGCAACTCTGGATCTCCTTCGCAGTCAAGCGTGCGGTCACCCAGTTGGGTATGCGAAGCCAGAATCGCTCCCGTTTCCACCTGGCGCATCCCCGGCTTGATCCTGTCGTTGTCCCGTGACCAGGTGTTGCGGAACCAAAGCGTAGGAAGCAGGTGAAGCTCCGCCGTCTCAGGACCTCGGTTGTGCACTGTTATTCGGATCAGGATGTCTTCCGGATCTGCCTTGGCGTACTCGACGAAAACATCGAAATATCGGTCGGAATCAAACACCCCGGTATCGAGAAGTTCATACTCGAAATCCTCACGAGACCGGCATCGGTTCGTTTCCACCAGGTTGCGGTATGGGAATTCCTGCTGCGGATACTTGTATAGATACTTCATGTAGGAATGCGTGGGCGTGCTATCGAGATAGAAGTAGTATTCCTTTACATCCTCGCCGTGGTTGCCCTCGCGGTTGGTGAGACCAAACAACCGTTCCTTCAAAATTGGATCTCGGCCATTCCACAAAGCGATTGCGAAACAGAGTCGCTGCTTGTCATCGCAAATTCCAGCCAGTCCGTCTTCTCCCCAACGATAGGCTCGCGAGCGAGCCTGGTCGTGGCTGAAGTAGTCCCAAGCGTTTCCGTCCAGGCTGTAATCTTCCCGAACCGTCCCCCACTGTCGTTCGCTGAGATAAGGCCCCCACTTCTTCCACGGGACTGCTTTTTCGCGAGTCTCGTTCAAACGGCGTTGTTCGGTGGTTTCCGCATAGGCAATTTGGGGCCGTGCCTGGCTCGATTTCATTGTATTGCTCTCGCGTGTTCTCTCAATGTTGGCTCGTCTCGCGCTCATGTCAGAAACCTTGCCCATCTGAAAGATTGCATAGCCAGGTGCTGGTCTCGTGCAAGGAATCGCGGCCAGACGAAGAGCGCGTGAAGCTCCATTCTCGGTTCGACAGGAGTTGCATTCATGGAATTCTTCTCCTACATGGACTCGTGAAGGGTGACACCGCACCTCAGAGTTCAACTTCGGGGGCTCGGCTGTGGGGTTCTGCACATGTTCAATTTCTCTAAGCCAGCAAGCAGGAGCACGGCCTTTCCAGTGTGAGCTGTGAGTGGTCACTTTCTCACCGGAGTGCCTGGGTCGTGAACTGTTGTTTTTGCCAGTAAGTCGTACGTGTCAGCAGACGGATACGAGCTCGTTCACTTTGGTGACGGTGGTTACTACGTGATCGGCGAGGTCATTGATGGCGTAATCGATAGGAAAGTTCACTGGCGGCGGAGCCGCTGACAAATTGTGGCGCTGAAACTGTCAGATCTGCTAGTTGTGCCCTTCGCTACGGCTAAAGTAAAAGTTAAAGTTGTAGAGAAGCCAATCGCAATTAAAATTTCAACAAATCTGACATACTCACGCCTTCATGGTCGCAAAATGTGCAAATCCGACCTGCGTGACGTTGTTCCGCTACCTCCGCGGAGGGAAGCTTTTCCGGGTTGATCCGCCTCCGTACTCAGCTAACTCGGCATCGCCTCTGCCACCCCCAGCGGCAGAATTCAAGCTGACGGTACGGCACAGTGAATACTTCTGGCTGTGCGAACAGTGCGCAAAAAGCATGACCCTCACTTCCAACCAGTATGGGCGCTCCACAATCGCAGCCTGCAATCGATACCAAGTTGGGCCTCTCATTTTAAAGGGCGCGTGACATTTCGCCTGTGCTCAGCGACTTATCGTGGTTGAGCTCGACGAAAGCGCTTAGCTCAGAGAAGACTGTCAGTTTTGGCAGTCGTAGTGTCAGCGCCATACTTTAAGAGAACTCAGTGGCAAGATGGATCGTCCTTGAAGGAGCCCCTCCCCAACATAGTGGCAAGAAAATGTCCGCAGGTTATGATCTTCTGAGACGTAGGATCATTCCGCAGTGCGTTAGCCGAGATGGCATATTTCGCTGTGTCCATAGCTTTACGTTCTTGCACAAGTTTGTTGCTCCACTCGCGCACCGCTTCAAACTCATTCGTGAGCAGCTGAAGCGCATTCCGATCAGACTCGTTGGAGACAGCCGCAGCAGCCAATCTGAGATCGTGCGCAGCTTGTTCCCGGGAGTTGGCCGCCCAATGCTCAGTGATCGGGTAACCATTCTGGATGGCATACTCCAAGGTACTCGCCCATTCCCGCATCGTCGCAATCTCCTCGATTCCTGCGAGCATGAAATCCCGCGATAATCCGGAGTCGGGAATCGGCGGGTGCGCCGGCTCCGTCTGAGCTTCGGCCATGGGAGGGTTCACGTTCAACGGGGGAAGACTCAAGACAATGCGATCCGCTTTGAATCTCAAGGAACCATGCGTGATCTGCGTAAGTGCCTCGATATCGACATATGCGCGGCCGTTTTTTTCTATAACCGGGGCTTGTCCCGCCTGCCCATCGATTACCAATACCCGGCTGTGCTAGTCACTCTGCGTCAGAGCGGAGGAAGGCAGCAGTAGGAGGAAGCCAGAAATCAACAGCAACTTCCAGCATTCGGGTCGCATATCGTGTCCCTCAAGAACGGCTTCATCACTATGGGTTAGAAGAAAAGAGATGGCAGTACCAGGTGCCGGTGGCGTTTCAGGCACGGAACTCATCGGCCACCTGTTCACGGGAGGATAGATTGCCAGAAGAAGGCTTTGAACTGTCAGGAATGATAGCCGCACCGAGTTCCGGGAGGTGGGCCTTGCGCCGGACGCTCTGAGACCATTCACCCGCGAAGGCCTTGGCTGGTCGACTAGTATTCTTACCAATTCATCCGCCGCGTAGAAACCAAGCCGACGACTCACTTTCGAGATTTCATTTCACCACAATCTTCCAATTGCAACACTCTGCGTTGGACGAGGGCAGTGTCTGACGGAAACTGTCACTTTTGTCAGTCGTCCTTTCCGACAGCGTCAATGATCATTAGTTGCGAACTCAATCTGAAGGACGACTCTGTTCCCCGGTTCCCGCCAAGAACGGGATTGAGCCGCCGCGGCTGATCTAAAGGGGATATCGCGTATGAGAGTGGCACTGTTTTGCTCAAGGTTCCCGATTGGTCTTGCACGACGGTTCGTCGTTTTCGTCTGTGCCTTGGCGCTGTTGCCGGGAGACTGGACTCTATTGGCAATCCAAAGCTCACAACAGAGTTCCGCACCTACCGACGAGCAAGCGGCCAGTATTCCGCCGGAAGAACTCGATTCCCTGGTTGCTCCCATCGCACTCTATCCTGACCCGCTCCTCAGCCAGACGCTGGTGGCCGCTACCTATCCTCTGGAAATCATCCAGCTTCAGCAATGGCTCGGAAAGAACAACAATCTGAAGGACCAGGCCCTGGCAGATGCCGTGAAGAAGCAGGATTGGGATCCAAGTATTCAGGCCATGGCAGCACTTCCCGATCTGGTTAAACTAATGGCCGATAACATCAAGTGGACGACGGACTTGGGCAATGCGTTTCTAGCGCAGCAGAGCGATGTGATGGACGCAGTGCAACGCATGCGGAAAAAAGCTAAAGATGGCGGTAACCTAAAGTCTTCCGAGCAGCAGAAAGTAGAAACGAAGGTAGTCGAGAGTAAGCAGGTTATCGTCATTGAACAGGCTAATCCCGAAGTTGTTTATGTTCCGAGTTATAACCCGACCGTGGTGTACGGCGCGATGGCTTACCCTTACCCCCCGATTGCTTATCCACCACCTGGTTATTACGCCGCGGGTATGGCGATATCGTTTGGCATCGGGATCGCAATGGGGGCTGCCTGGGGTGGCGGCGGCTGGGGCTATAACTGCGGCTGGGGCGGCAACAACAATATCAACATCAATTACAACAATAATTTCGTAAGAAACTCTAACCGGCAAAATGTCTCGAATCGAACCGGCGGCACCTGGCAGCATAATCCTCAACACCGCGGCGGAGCTCCGTATTCCAACGGCGCAACAGCTAGAAAGTACGGAGGCACGGCGCGGGGTGATTCCATGAACACGAGGCAGGCAAAAGCGCGTCAGAACCAGGGTCAGCGGGGAGGGCTGCAGCAAGCGGGCGATCGCGGTTCGGTGGGAAATCGACAACCGAATGGCCGCGACCGCAACGCTTCGGGAGATCGTGCACAACCTCGAGCCAACGACCGCAGCGCGAACGGGAGGGACTCCGGCAACCGAGGTGGGAACGGCGGAGGGGGCAACACGGGTGCGAATCGTGGAGGTGGAGACCGTGTAGGCAATCGGAGCACTTCCGGCTCCGGAGGCTCCCGAAGTTCCGGTGCCTTCGGCGGAGCTTCGGGAGGATCCAGCGGAAAGAGTGCTCGTGCCAGCAGTTCGCGTGGCTCATCAAGCATGGGCGGCGGAGGCGGACGCAGTGGAGGTGGCCGCAGTGGAGGCGGGGGCAGACGGAGATGAGGCAAGCGGGGAATAAGGAGGAATACATGAGATCACGAGTACGTGGCACAGATGTGCGTTTCCTGTTTATGGTCTTGCTCGGCTCATTGTGCTTTGCTCTTATGTTTCCTGGTCACGCACAGCCGGTGCCGGAGAAAGCGCCATCTTCGCCGAAGGCTTTTAATACACCGAAACAAGCGGCCGACGCATTGATCCAGGCAGCAGAAAATTACGATGTGGCAACCTTGCTGGAGATCTTCGGACCAAATGGCAAGGACTTCATTTCCTCTTCCGACCCTGTTCGTGACAAAAGCATCGCCGCCGACTTTGCTGCGAAGGCGCGGCAAAAACGCGTTGTGACCATAGACCCCAGGAACAGCGCGAGAGCAGTTCTGTCGGTGGGCAATGACGACTGGCCATTCCCCGTGCCGATCGTCAAAAAGGGTTCGACATGGCATTTCGATGACAAACAAGGACATGATGAAATTCTCTTTCGCCGAATAGGATCGAACGAACTCGACGCTATTCAAATCTGCCGGGGCTTCGTCGAGGCTCAGAAGCAATACGCCGCGGAGATTCACGACAACTCTGGGATTAATCAGTACGCACAGAAAATCATCAGCAGTCCCGGTAAACACGACGGCCTATATTGGCGGAATGCCGATGGCACTGCGGGCGGTCCGATTAGCGAGGCTATTGCACGCGCTATCGAGGAAGGCTACTCACCCGGAAAATCATCGGGATACCATGGCTACTACTTCAGAGTGCTGAAAGGGCAGGGCCCGGCAGCGAGATTAGGGCAACTCGACTATGTGGTCGAGGGGGTCATGATTGGGGGCTTTGCCTTGGTGGCATTCCCCGCAGAATACCGGGTTACCGGAGTCAAAACTTTCATGGTCAGCTACGACGGTGTCGTTTATGAAAAAGATATGGGGCCTGACACTGTAAATATTGCTCAGAAATTGGAGCGATACAATCCAGACAAAACTTGGCGCCGCACCAGCGACGAGTGGCCGGCAGATGTACTTGCTGCTGCCAACTGACCGGACTATCAAACCAATTTGTTTGCTTCAAAATCGGCCACTCTCACTTCTATTAAATGGCAGCCGCCACCCAATCATAAGCAAGCTTGGCATCATCGTGTCGCTGTCAATGATGTCCTCAGCGTAGTGCCAGTGTACACACTGCTCGTTTCACGAATCGAACGAAATGCTTGGCGCGCTGTTGGGCATCCCGCACTTGCACAACACGTCACCGCACGCCGGACAAAATGCCGCGTACAGCACTTGGGCTGAATGTATCGAAATAAATTCGCTGCACCCATCGCAATACCACAGTGTAGTACCGCACTCGGCAAAAAAAGGGTAGGGGCCTGTAATGTCCGCGTTGAGCATCGTAGACTCCTTGTCTCGTCCAGCGGAGCGTACGCGGCCGTATAGATATCTGAACACTGTCAGTTCTTACAGCATGGGAAAACGTTATCTCGCCGACCCCATTGGTGGCAAAGGAGTCAAGGATGGGCAGGGAAAAGCTGTTCAGGGGAGCGAAGCAGCAGCTGACCTCTGGTTTTGACCAAAATGCCGTTTCGCTGCCAGGTACTCAATATGCGGCTGGCGGTAAATGTAGTAACGTTCGCTGCGTTGGCAAGCTGTTCATTTGTCAATTCAATGCGAGTCCCACCCGAAACCTGATGCCCCAAACCGTGAGCCAGAGTCACCAGAACCTGGGCGAGCCTTTGTTCTGCGCTGTGAGTAACGAGGCTTGTGTGTGCAGCGACATACCACGTCAAATAGTCGTTTGCCACAGACAGCGCATTATCCAACAATCTGGGGATTTGCGATGCCAGGGCCCGGATTCTGTCGCGATGCCAGACTAGAAGACAGCCGTCCTTCAGAATTTCCGTGCCCACCAGATACTCGGTGGGTGCTGGTAGCAGGGCAGAACCACCAAATATCTGACCTGGCATCAACCAGAACAAGACGATCTTTTTCCCGTCTGGAGTGATGTAAAAGTATCTAGCGCAGCCCTTGACGATCAAAAACAAGTAGTCGGCTTGATCCCCCTGGGTTACGACCACAGAATCGGATTGCACCCGCCGCTCTGATGCTGCTGCGAAGACCGTAGCGCGATCGGATTGCGTTAGACCCTCCAGAAACGGCGACACCAACCGGTTGGCCACAGACACGATGATTGGTGATGAAGTCATACCTGTTCACACCGATGGTGGCTCCCTAATCTAGTTGCGCAGTAATGAACGTGCAATACGCTGCAAAAGCCTAGACGGTGTCGGTCCGCAATCCCTCACAGCTCCGAGCTTAATGGACTGACTAACTTGTCGTGCACTGGTAAAGCTGACAGCGCCGAGGCATCGACGTTAGCACCCCGGTAGGCTTTGCCCAACAAAAGGAGGGCTTTGGGGGCAGCATGAAGAGTTTTTGGTCAGGGGCGCTTTGTGGGGCAAAGCACCCCGGGTATTCCTAGAAGGTGTTTTCTCGGCGGAGGTCGGCTAATTGACGACTGATGAATCTTTCACCTCTGGCAACCGAATGAATCGCAGGTACCAAATCTGTCGCCGCATCCGATTTCAGAACATAGCCAGATGCAACGTTCAAAGCTGCCTTCACAACATCCGGATCGCGCTGTTCGCTAAGAAATGCTATTTTGGTGCTTGGAGCGAGCTTTCGTATTTCTCTAGCTGCGTCAATTCCGCTTAACTTCGGCAGACCTACATCCAGCAAAGCGATGGTCGGTTGAAGTCGTTCGGCCATCACGACCGCCTGTTTTCCATCCACAGCCTCGCAGATAATTTCAAACGATAGCTCACTCCGAAACACAGAAGAAACGAGCTCTCGCCACGACGCAATATCATCTACAACAAGAATACGCACCTTGGACATTTTTGCAGTCCTTCCCAATCGAACAGCCAATACCAAAATCAAATGAATTCCGGTGTTGACTGATTTCCACTACGAGTGGGGCACGAAGGCAGAAATCAGTCGTTGCTCCAAAGCAACTTGGCTTTCGAGGGGTCACACAAGCAAGGGATACGCTGGAAGATGGCGATGCAACAAGTTACTAAAAGAACCGGGACAACGACCTGTATTATCTAGAGGTCCGTTTGCAACCCAACAATACTGGTGTGTGCGAACATATAATCGGTGAGGTAGTAGAGTTCCTTGAGGCGTGCAGGTTATACAGTTCAATGATCACGGCGATGGCAAGGGCATTGAAGGTGAGTAATGGAATGCGACAAGTCAAGGGTGTGCACAATTACAACCACCCAGGAGAGTGAGACCGCTAGATCAATAGTTGTAAAACAGATTCTGAATCTCTGCAGTTGACCGTGGCTTGAGCAGCGCTAGCATCAGCAAAATCCTGGCCTTTTGAGGGTTGAGCTCATCGGATACCACAAAATTCAGTTCATCATCCACTCCCGGATCACCTCACTCAAGCGTCGTTTATGTCAACATTGAGCCTGAGACGCTATTTCGGCTCTGGCCTCGATGACTCTATGGATTGCGCTGCTGTTGACACCTGCGGTGTGTTTGCTCCGATTTGTGGCTTGTATGCGAAATAGCGCACCGTAACGTCGTCTCCAATCGCGAACTGCTGGGTCGCGCCACGCACATGCGAAGGTGTGGCTTTTGTCGTGAAATGCCGTATGGTCACATCTTCCGTAATGTAGTCAACTTCATTCGGTCCTACCCGAACTCGCTTGAACGGGGATATGGCTGCCTTCGTGGATTGTGCTCCACCAGGCGCAATGTGCGCCTTGGAAGCGCGACTCGCCGGTGAAGACTTGACGGTTGTCTGGAGTACGTGTTGGCTAGAGGCATTTGATCTCGTTAGCGCCGAATCCTTCGTCGTCGGAGTACGGTGGTGATCGAAAGCGATCCAGCCCGCTAGCACGAGAACGATGACTACGACTACCGCTGCTACGTCCAACCGCAGATCGTGCAGGAACGCGCGTCTTACTGGCTCTGTGATTGCTGTAGCCTCTTTAGCGGGCAGGCGTAGTGCCGGCACCCTTCCAGGCACCTCCGCCGCTACGCCGTGAACCTGAGCCATCCAAGGCTTCGAGGCTGGCGTGTCTTCGCTGCAGAAGTCTTGCCTTTGAGATGTAGGTTGCTCAATGGGATGCGGATCCGTCGGGCGTTGAGTCGCCGGCGCTCTTCTCTGGTTAAGCTGAATATCACGTAGCATCGCCTCTTCGACCAAGCGGGCCATCACTCGATAAGTGTGCATCTCTGGACCCTGAAAAGTGTGCGCATCGCTAAACCATACCTCCATTACTCCTGCCACGGCGCTTTCCCGGTAAGTCGGAATAATCAGGAGGGCTTTGGCGTCGCGCTGGCGGCAGATTGCTGCCTCAATCCGCGCGTCAGTCCCGGCGCTCTCGACGCGCAAAATCTCTTTTCGAGCCCCTTTGTGTGCCGACACGCTTATTACTGCTGCGACATGGCGGCCGACATAGTTGGCAGCACTTCCACTACCTGCCAGGTAAACCAGTTGGTTTGCTCTTAGGAGACCAATCAATATCCCCGTGGCGCCCGCCACGGTGCGCGCACGGCCGGCGATCAGATCGAGAATCTCGGCGAAGTCTCGCCCACCCTCCGCGATCAACTCTTGAACTTCGACCAGAGCAGAAAGCGACTGAGTGTTTATGCCGCTCTCCTGCACTGCAAATGCGCTGGCCAAAAGCGTCTGAAACAATTCGCGATCGAACCTGGAATGTGCAGTCATAACGACACCATAAATCTGCGACTAAACTGCGGGAGAGGAGTTTGGCTTACAAACGGCCAAAAACCGTCCCAGGAGAAATTCGTGCACGGTCTTGCCAAACAACGATGGATACGCGAGCTTCATTTCAAATGTTGACGGACCACTTGCTCAGGCAGTTTTGCGGTGCCCCCCAAACCCTGAGAGTCCGGCAGGTCGGCACGCTTTCTATCTTGAAGCATTACGAAGCCCTGGTCGACTGTTGACTTAAGTAGCTCCAGTTCTTGTCGCAGGACTGAAGAGCGATCGGGAGGTAGCAGTGGAATTAAATTCTCTAACATCGCCCTCATGCGTCGTGCCACCTGAGTGCTGCTCGCACCGAACTGACGTATTTCCGTCACCGCGAGCCCCACGAAGTCTTCCCAGTCCGGAGTGCGATAGATCAGACGAGGGTGCCCCGTCCAGTCAAGGACCAACCCGGTGTCCAGTCGGCGCCGTCCTACTTCTCGCAGCAAGTTGTGGATCTGATCAAGCGCAAGCACGGCAGTCGTTGGGTCATTGATCGCCGGCGACAGTGCCTTCGAGGCAATGTCAACGATAATTCGAAAGGCAAAGGCGGGATCCTGCTCAAGAGTGCGCTCTTGCTCCAGGACTATGTGTCCTAAGAGTTCCTTGGAATTGACACCGGCGCCATTACCATACAGTCGAAATACTGGATCGTTGCTTGTAACAAAGTCTCCAACCTGGGGAACAACTTCAATCGTGCAAGAGGTTCGGATCGCGAGATCGACCAAGTGTTCGATGGCAACAGCTTGAACGACCCCAGTCCTGCCAGCATGCAATATTGTGCGGGAGGGCGTCCCCAGGAACCCTTCATCGAGGTTGTCGAGAGATTCCTGCGCGATCATTTTCGGATAGACCGCTTTAATCACCCTGACTCCGTCCGCGGCCACATCCGCCATCACTGTTGCGGGGCGAAGCTCTTTGCTTACGTGCTCAACCACATACAAGAAAACGCAAATGCTGATAACAGTCAGCACCATGACCGTCGCTGTGACCAGTTGTCCGGTATTCCCTTCAATTCCACGAGCGACCACCACCATGCTATAGATAAGAGTAAATACAAACAGTCCCAGGGATGCTTTGAGAGCGCGAGAACGAAAAGGTCGGGCAATGATGCGCGGCGAAAGCGTACTGCTGGCAATCTGGACTGTCAGAAGCAAAACGGAAAAAAACAGGACGACGAACGAAAGCATGGCCGCCGACACAATACCGGCCGCCGCACGGGCACCATCAGGAGAAAAGCGAAACAATTGGAAGCCTAGCCTTCTGTCGAGAATTCTTAACAAAGGGGCAGAAAGAACTGCCATGAAGGTAGAAATGGCAGGCACCACCCATAGTGATGACCGAAAAAAGCTACGCAGACGTTTTCGAAAAGCCCATGACATAGTGGATTAGCGTTGCAAAGATCTGCAATTGCCATAAATGCGCAATCAGGTTCGCGTTGAGCAGGAAGATGGCAATGTGACAGGCAGTCGGTGGGGACTGTAAACAGTTAAACCTGGCTTGCTGGATCGCATTATTGGTACTTCCCTTGGCATACTCTCCAACTGTCAAGCGCCCGCCTTTTGTTAGCCGGGACTGTCGTCAAGGCAAAATGACGAATTCCGCTTTGCTTCCGCCGCTCATCCCATAAATAGTTCCGGAACGGAACGCACCTGCATCGTACTTGTAGCAGCCCGGGGTGACGGCTTGCGTTCTCACCTGCTTCTTGCCGCCCCCCATAATTGGGCTATCGGGCTCAAACGGCGAATCGGTGCCGAACGACACTGTGAATCCATTGTTCTTCTTCGAGCTCATCCACACCACAGTCGTGCCGGCCTTGACGCAGAAAAATTGGTTGTTTTTGGCGTTGGGAATGCCGGGCTTTACGTTAGCGACACTCCCAGACCTTGTAATGTCGACCTTACATGGCGACGAATCCGAACCACAGGTATTGGCAGCATTACACCTACTCTCGGGTTGACTTTCATCACACGCATATTTGCTCTTGGTTTGTGCCTGTGAGGACACGCCACTAATGAAAACAAGGCAAGACAATAAGAACAGTGCATTCCAGAAAAAGGAGTCTTGCCGAAGTTTCGCGGTGAGAGCCATACCTCTGCCTACGCCCATGCAGGTTCCCGCAAGTTTACATTTGAAGCGATCTAAAGACCATGCGTGCAAGTGTCCCGGAGTTGATTTCAATCCCATTCGATGATGTTAGTTAGTTTCCAAGCATTCTGGTTAAGCTCCCATTGCAACTCCCCTTCGTCATTAACGATGAGTTGCGCCGCCGGAAAAAGAACACCCTCACTCTTGCTCTTATCTTTATCATTAATGTTGATTTCACCAGCAGTCAAGTTAAAACTCTTTGTCAGGGTATCCCAATAAGCTTCACCAAAAGCAATCCTGCGGCTGGTCACAAAACGGATGGTCCTGCCGGTGGGCGTTATAATCTCCCGGATGAAACTAAGGTCGTATCCAAGCGTGCCAGGGATCTGGATCCGTCCCACGCTTCTCATCTTTTCAAGAGCATTCACTAGTCCGTCGTTCTGACCCTTCTGAAACGCCTGTACTAGGATGTCTCTGTCCTCCGGACCCGAGAACTCATAAATGACAATTTTCACGCCGAAATGTTTTCCCATTTGGGTGCTCGTGCCAAACGCCGTGGCGTCGATGGTTTCGGAACTTTTTCGTTGCCCGAAGCCGAATACGCTGCCGATCATAAGCAAACCGAGCAGAAGAAAGATTCTGGTTGCGAAGCGTGGAACCATCAGGTGAAAGCGCATTGCAATTGTCTCCATCGAGCAACACCTCTAGCCGCCAATGTAATGAATCAGATTCGTTGAGTAGCTTAAAAGGCTCGGAGACAAACTGATACTGGCAGAACTTACAGCCATAGCTGGCCTGAAATCAATGCGCTTCCTACTGCAAGCGCTTTGGGGATTAGCGACGTACGGAACCTCGCTAGAAGCGCAAACTGCTGGAGTGAGATATTCAGTATCGGATTCCCACGGTAACCACAATCAATTGGGTATTAACCCTACCGGGCACATAGTGATAGCGGGATTCGAGGTACATCCGGTAGGGAGCATCGCCTACTCTGGCAGTAAAGCCGATGCCACCGTTTATACCGAGGGAGTGCGAAGACGAGCTTTTAATTGTCTGGTCCGCGGTTACGAGTCCGTGTTCACAGGAGAATCCCCACCAGAGCCACACTGGCGTACATGTAACACCTGTCCCTGTTACAACTTGTTGTGAAAGGTGAGCGTTCCGATAATACCATCCTCCGCCGCCTATTAGGTATGTGCCGACAGCTCTACCTCTTAATTCATAACGGTAGTTTCCTGTAAACGCAAACAAATTACCACCGGCATCGAGGTTAGGATTTTGAAGGGCCACTCGAATCGGAGTGAGAGCGCCATCGTTCACGAGAAGACTATTCCATATAAACTCACCAATAACGGCATGGCGCCGGGTGAAATTGTAGCCCGCGCCAACATTGAGACCTAGTCCCAAATTCACAAATTGCCCTGCTTGACCGAGGGGGGCAGATATCGGGAAGCCGAGATTCGTATTCGCTCTTGGGTTATCGTCAGAATCGTCGTCTTGCGCAAAAACACCGTAAGAACTTAACACCAGGAATGTGATCGCAATTATCGCTTTTGTAGCACGATTCAAGTCGCTCCTCCTAATGGCACCGCCGTTCCAGTTGAGACGCCTTCCAAATAGTTGAGGGACGAAAACAATTACAGATGCAGTATTAATCGACACCCGTCTGCCTATGCTGCCTGCTAAGAGTGTCGCAAAGAACAGGCCCACCGTAGACTAGCTATTGCATCAGCGCGACTGTCAAAATAACTAGGTGGCAATCGATAAGGGGACCGATTTAGTAAGAGCGACGCAGAGTCACAATAGCCGCCACGAAAGACTTGAAGACTACACGTTTTGACAGCTGACGTTGGGAGATAACATCACTATTGTGCGATTGTAGAGTGCTTTAGCTTGCGAAGACGAGCTTGCAAAGTTGAGTATAGCTGCGATCGAGGGGTCCAGCAATGCTGCGGCAATTCCGTTGCGGGGCCAAGAGGAGGCTCATGAATACAAAACCGCAGAGCGCAGCCTTGCGACCTCTATTGGCGATCCTCTGTGCTATTGCCCTCTTACCAGGCGACACTTTGGCAGATCCGTCGTTCTTTTCGCAGGCGCCCGTTTCTTCTACGCAAAACCAGGCTACGAACAACCAGGCTACCAAGATTCCACCGGAGCAACTGGATTCTCTAGTGGCACCGATTGCCCTTTATCCAGACCCATTGTTGGCCCAGACTCTGGCAGCGTCCACATATCCACTCGAGATCATCCAGCTCCAGCAGTGGCTGGAGCAAAACAAGAATTTGAAAGACAAAGCTCTCGCCGATGCTGTAGCGAAACAGCAGTGGGACCCGAGCATCCAGGCCCTGGCCGCCTTGCCCGATGTGGTAAAGCGCTTAGCAGACGACATTCAGTGGACCACAGATCTAGGTAACGCTTTCCTGGCGCAGCAAAGCGACGTCATGGAGGCCGTGCAGCGCATGCGCAAGAAGGCTCAGGATAAGGGCAACTTGAAATCGACTGAGCAACAGAAGGTGGAAACCAAGATCATCGAAACCCAACCCGTGATCGTGATCGCGCAGGCCAACCCGCAAGTCGTGTATGTGCCTTCGTACGATCCCTGGCTGGTTTACGGTTCACCGATCTATCCCTACCCGCCTATTTACTATCCACCGCCTGGGTACTACGCCGCGGGCATGGCAATCTCTTTTGGCGTCGGCATAGCCATGGGGGCGTTCTGGAGTGGAGGTTGGGGGTGGGGTTGCGGCTGGGGCGGCAATAACGTCTACATCAACCACAACAACAATTTCAATCGCAACGCGAACATTGGCGGAGGCAATCGCAACAACATTGGCGGAGGCAATCGCAACAACATTGGTGGAGGCGATCGTGGGGGAAATTTAGGCAACCGCCCGTCCACTCTACCAGCTGGCGGAGGCAACGCAGGCGACAGATGGCAGCACAACCCGGCACATCGCGGCGGAGCCCCTTATCGCGACCGAGGAACCGCGGACAGGTTTGGGGGAACGACTCGCGGTGATTCCCTCGCTAACCGACAAAGCAGTGCGCGGCAACAGCTTGGTCGACAGGGCGGCAATCTGGCCAGCAATCGCGCAGGAGGCGCCGGCGTGGGAAACCGGGGCGGCGGCGCCGGCTTTGGGAATAGGACTGGCGGAGGCGGAGCCGACCGTATAGGAGGGCGCGACCTCTCGCGCAGCGGCGGCGGAAACCGGGACGCCTTCGGGGGAGGTTCCCGCGGATACAACGGATCGAACGCCCGCGCCAGCGGTAGTCGTGGCGCCTCCAGCATGGGATCTCGAGGCGGAGGCTTCAGTCGCGGTGGAGGAGGTCGTGGTGGCGGCGGTGGGCGGCGCAGGTAGAGCGCTTGTAGTGTCGGACGCAAATCGCAGGAGCACAGAATGAAACTAAAGTGTGTGAATGAAAATCTTTCACATCCTCTCTGGATTGTCGGCGCATTTGCCTTGGCGTGTTTATCCGCCTCTGTTTTTTCCATTGCGCAGCAATCGACGACGAAGGAAGATCCAGCTGTTACCGCCGCCACTGCCGCGGCTGCCAGGAGATTTGACACTCCGCAACAGGCTGCCGACGTGCTCATCGCGGCTGCCGCGAAGTTCGATGTCACCGAACTCTGTCAAATTTTTGGACCCGGCGGAGAGGACATTGTATTTAGCGGGGAATACGCTCAAGACCGGCAGCACGCCACCACTTTTGTTGCTGAGGCCCGCGAAAAACACAGCATTTCCGTGGATCCAAAGAGCGGAAATCGCGCATTCCTGCTCGTCGGCAACGAGGACTGGCCGTTTCCGGTGCCGCTTGTGAAGAGCGGTGACAAGTGGTCCTTCGATGCCAAAGCGGGCCGGCAGGAACTTCTCTATCGTCGCATCGGTGCCAACGAATTGGACGCAATTCAAATCTGCGAGGGCTATGTGGACGCCCAGCATGAATACGCCCTTCAACCCCGCGAAGGTTATGACGTGAACCAGTACGCCCAGCGCATCATTAGCACGCCCGGTAAGCAGGATGGACTGGCCTGGCAAAATCCCGATGGCACTTGGGGCGGTCCCATCGGCGAAAAAATTGCCCGCGTCATCGAACAAGGCTACACCATCCAATCCGAGCCGTACCACGGCTATTTCTTTAAGATTCTGAAAGGACAAGGGCCCGCAGCGCCACTGGGCCAAATGGATTTTGTAGTGAAGGGCGTGATGATCGGGGGCTTCGCGCTAGTGGCCGCGCCGGCCGAGTACGGCGTAACCGGAGTGCGGACCTTCATCGTTAGCCATGATGGTGTCGTCTATGACAAAGACTTCGGAGCCAAAACTCTCGACGAGTTTCAAAAGATGGAGCGGTTCAATCGGGACAAGTCTTGGACGCCCGTCGCCGAGGAAGACGAATAGAGAAACAGCCAAAACAACAGTCTCACCTTGCTCATGAAAGAGCTGAGAGCTTGCCGATATCAGCATGCGAGGGAAAACCGGAATTCGAAGCGGCACCTTACGGCATATCTCGTCATCGACTATGGTCCACTGCCGAGTTGCGACTGGAGCGGCGGGTTTGACAGCTAGCCCACAGTCGCAGTCGCATGGGTGACTTAAAAAAAATGACGGCCTTCTCTGAGCGGCCAAACGAATCTCGACCAAAGCTGTTTGATTCAACTACGTGGTACGACCCAACACCTCCGGGCCTGCGGATTCCATCCCAGTAATGCGGCCGCCAGCTGGGAAGAGCCCAACAACTGTACTCATCAGTCTGCGTGGAGATATCCTTCGATTCACAATTGTGACTCTGGCGGCGTGTCTTGCGGCAAGTAGCTCAGCCGTTGGGCAGTGGATGGGGAAGCAGACGGGCTGCTACGCAGATTCGACCGCCGCCAGTCCGATCGCCGCGCATCCGAACCGACCGACGGTCGCGAATCCTGCCGATATCACGCAATACGGCGTATTGGAACTGGAGTATGGCTGGGATCGCATATCGCCCGAAAAGAGCGTCCGGCAAACCTCTGTCGGTGGTCTTTTGAAGCTTGGAACGCTTTGTGACGTTGAGCTGCGTTGGAACACAACCTCATTCCTGTCACAGACTGACACTAGCGCTACATACCGGAGTTTCGGCGACAATTGGCTTGGTCCGCAAATCCGGTTTCATCGTCAGACGAAACAACTGCCAGCGCTCGCTTTCAGCTACGCCGTTAAAATACCCTCGGCTCGTACAGAGGGTGGTTTGGGAACGGGGCGGGTGGATCACGCATTTACCCTTCTGGCGAGCAAAGATATCGCGCATTTTCTTTTCGATTTCAATGTCACGGAATTCCTGATCGGACGGCAGAACACCTCGGGCGTTGACAGAAACCAGCAAGTGAATCTGGCGTTTTCACACGCCATCCGCGGCGGATTCCAGTTAACCGGAGAACTCTATGGCCAGACCCGCCTCAACCAAACAACACCGGGATTCGTTTCTTCGCCTTGGGCACTGACGTACACAATTGTTCCGCGGCTGGTGATTGACGGTGGCTTTGAGGTGGGTCTCACTTCTGGTGGACCGCATCGACACGCGTTCGTGGGTGCGACGTACTCGATAGCAAATCTTTACCCTGGGTGGCGACGAAAGCGGTCGGGCAATCCAGCCAATCCATAGGGCAAATCGATTTCCGGTCGAGCTGAGCAGTTGGTTGTCGATTATGTTCCGCACACTGGTAGTTTCGACAGTGTCTTTTTGTGGTCTCTCGGTGGACTATCTTGTGTAGCAATGCGAATTCCCATTTTGTATTACGTGGCGCTCGTATTGTTGCTGATAAGAATTAGGGTAATTGTCGATTGAATTCAACAACTGAACAAAGAGAGGGAGCTATGCACCGCAAAACGATTGTAGTAAGCCTGATGACGTTGTTTTTTCTGACTTCGGTATTCGCCTTTGCCGCCGACAAAGTCAAAGGAATGATTATCACCAGGACCGGAGACACATTGATTGTGAGGTCCGGCGATGGAAACACTACCGTAGTTCTGACCGATGACACCAAAACCAAAGATGACACCGGGCTCTTTGGACTCGGCAAGAACTATATGTCCGATGTGGTGCTTATACCGGGACTCAAGGTGTCCATTGATGGAGGCTCCGACGACCAGGGCCGGTTTGTAGCGAAGACGATCACTGTCGATGGCGATGACTTGGAAACAGCCGAGATGATCCAGTCCGGTTTGCATCCGACTGCACAGCAAGTTGCGGCCAATGTGCAGAAGCTCGAGGCGCACAGCGGACAGCTGTCTTCCCACGAGGCGCAACTGGCAGCCCAGAGGGAGACTCTCGAGGCTCACGGGATGAGTGTTGCGGACCACGAACGGAAGATTTCGCAGAATATCAGTGACATCGAGGAAAATAGTAATCGCTTTAACCTGTTGGCCGATTATGACGTGAAGGGCCAAGTAACCGTGAAATTCGGTGTTGGCAGCTCCGATCTCGGCGCGGACGACAAGCAAGCCCTCCAGCAAATCGCGCAAACCGCCGCGAGCCTCAATGGGTACATCATCGAGGTGACGGGCTATGCCGACTCGACCGGCAGCGCAGCGATGAACACGAAGCTGAGTGAGGAGCGCGCTAAAGCGGTGATCGCTTTCCTGATGCAGCAGGGGGGAGTGCCGGTGCGGCATATCGTGGCGCCAGGCGCTATGGGCGAATACGGAGCAGCGGCATCGAACGAGACCAAGGCTGGACGAGCTGAGAACCGTCGAGTCGAGGTCAAAATCCTGGTCAATAAGGGCATCGCAGGCAGCTAGCGACACTCTCCAGCAGTGAAGCGGGTTCCATGCGACCCAGTGCATAAATTCCAGGATTGCCTTGTCAGGTGCGTCCTTACTGCTCCCGATGCGGCTTGGGTGTTTCTCTGCCTATTTTCCCGCCCAAGCCGCCCTTTTCAACAGATGGTGGTAGCGAGATATCGCCATCTTGAACAATGTCGGTGGTACCAAGAACTTTCCGAAATGGCCTTCACGCCCGCGCGGCGTTCCCGAGACCATAAAGAGGAGAGCGCGTTAAATGAAATTCAAATTAGCTGCTTCGGCCCTTGCTGTCATTTTGCTGGCTGTCGGTTTGGCGAGTGCGGGGGATTCACCCGACAAAAAACGAGAAAAGACTCGCAAGATGGCAGCCGCAACCCTGGAGGATCTGTACAAGCTTCAACCCGCTTCACGGGATCTCATTCAGAAGTCCGCCGGATACGCGGTTTTTAATAATATGGGCACCCATCTTTTCCTAGTGAGCACCGCGCGCGGCGCAGGCGTGGCCGTCAACTCGAAAACCAAGCAGGACACTTTCATGAAGATGGTTTCAGCCGGCGCAGGCTTCGGAATAGGAGTGAAAGATTATCGAGTGGTTTTTGTACTCGAGAATGAGTCGGCCCTGGCACGGTTTCTCGATTCTGGTTGGTCGGGTTCAGGGCAAGCGGACGCTGCGGCCAAGACTAGTAGCTCGGGCGGAGCGTATTCGGGGGCGGTTATGGTTGAGCCGGGTGTGTGGGTGTACCAGATCACCAAGAAGGGGCTCGCGCTCCAGTTAACCCTGCAGGGTACAAAGTACTACAAGGACGATGACCTGAACAAATCGTAATTCCTGTTGCCAACTGTTCTCTTATGGCGCAGATTTTTCGACGGAATTGATCTTGACTGAAGGACACCCATGAACCTATCTAAGCGGGTCAGCGCAGAATTCCTTGGCACCTTTTGGCTGGTGTTCGGTGGCTGCGGCAGCGCAGTGCTGGCTGCGGCGTTTCCGCAATTAGGAATTGGATTTTACGGCGTCGCCTTGGCATTTGGACTGACCGTGCTGACGATGGCCTATGCGATCGGGCACGTTTCAGGTTGCCATCTGAATCCAGCAGTTTCCTTTGGGCTGGTGACAGGTAAGCGATTCCCAATTGCGGAGTTGTTGCCCTACGTCATCGCGCAGGTGCTCGGGGGAATCGTGGGAGCCGGGGTGCTGTACGTGATCGCCAGTGGCAAATCGGGATTTGACCTAAGCGGTGGTTTTGCATCAAACGGTTACGCCGCTCACTCACCTGGTGGCTATTCCCTAATCTCATGCTTTGTCGCGGAAGTGGTACTAACATGCTTCTTCCTGCTGATCATTATGGGAGCGACGGACCGGCGCGCTCCCTCGGGTTTTGCACCTATCGCGATCGGACTGGGGTTAACGCTGATTCATCTGATCGGAATCCCGGTTACGAATCTCTCGGTAAACCCCGCAAGAAGTACAGGGCCAGCCATCTTTGTTCGCGGGTGGGCCCTCGCACAACTTTGGTTGTTCTGGGTGGCGCCGATCATCGGCGGCGCGCTGGGAGGAGCCCTGTACGCCCGGATCTTCGAATCAGGATTGACCATGTCTCAGAAGCCAGTATCCGTCAGGACCAAAACAGCATCTGCTGCATCGGGCTTGGGCGATTAGTAGACGCCATGCGATTAAATGCCGGCTGGAATATTGGTCGAAGAATCACATTGATTTGGAGGTTATATGTGGATGCGGAGTCGTTTTTTCTCTGCAATCATCTGTTGCACGCTTCCATTCGCAACAGCCATCAGGGCTCAGGAGCATCATCCTGCGCATACGTGGGACTATAGCGAAGCGCACGGCCCCAGCAATTGGGGTGACCTCAAACCGGAGTTTGCTCCATGCAAGAGTGGACATCGTCAATCACCCATCGACATCCGCAACCCTCAGAAGGCCGACCTGCCGCCAATCCAGTTCGATTACAAGCCTTCACCGCTGCATATCATCGATAACGGCCACACCGTCATGATCAATTACGCGCCAGGGAGCTTCATGTCTGTGGCCGGGAAAAGGTATGCGCTCAAACAATTCCACTTTCATAGGCCGAGCGAGGAAAAGATCAACGGCAAGAGCTATGAAATGGTGGTTCATCTGGTGCATGCAGACCAGGAAGGCAAACTGGCAGTAGTCGCAGTTCTGCTTCAGAAAGGGGGGGATAACCCTCTGGTGCACAGATTGTGGATTAACCTGCCTAAGGAAAAAGAAAAAGAAGAAGTTTTGGACAGTGTCCAGATCGATGTGAACGAACTATTACCCGCCGATCGCGGTTACTACAGCTTTTCTGGATCCCTCACTACCCCGCCGTGCAGCGAGAATGTGACGTGGTTCGTGCTTAAACATCCGGTGACCGTTTCTACCGCGGAGATCGAGCAGTTCTCGAAACTGTACCAGCACAACGTGCGTCCGACTCAACCGCTGTATGACCGGGTTGTGCTGGAAAGCCAGTGAGTGTCCGGCGCATGGAAACTCCTAAAGTGCTTTAGACCTGCCGTCGCGAGTTCCTTAGAAGAAAACGCGACTGGGCACTGTGTGCCTCATAGCTTGTGTCGGTTGAAAAAAGCGAAAAACTGTCAGTTTAGGACTAGAATGACGAGCAGAGCGGGCCGTTCTGACATCACCAGCGTATCTCGGTCGAGACGAGCTGAAGGGGCGACGTGACTGAAGGCAAGCAGATCGAGGCGGCGCTTAACGAATGCGAAAAGAAATTTCTTAATGCCTTACGAGAATGCCCTCTAGCGGTCACGCTAACCAGTGCCATTGACCACCGCTACATCGAAGTCAACGACACTTTCGAACGCATGAGTGGTTGGAGCCGCGACGAGATCATTGGACGGACTCCCTTCGACATTGACATCTGGGTGGATCCGAGCCAAAGAGTCACCTTCGTCAAACATCTCTTGGCAGAAGGCACGGTTCGAAATCTTGATGTTCGTGCTCGCTTGAAGAATCGCGAGGTCTGGATAGGTGTGGGGTATGGGGCGCTGATTGAGATCAAGGGCGAGACCTGTATCCTCTCTCTCATCGCAGACATCACCGATCGCACGGCAGCCGAGGAAGCCAGGCAGGCCGAAGAAGCTCTTTCGAGGATGGGACGGACGTTGATCCAAGCGCACGACGAGGAACGTTCTGAGCTCGCCCGCGAGCTCCACGACCACGTCGAGAACCTCGTCTTGCTGTCCATAGATCTGGATCAGCTTAAGCAAAATCTTCCCAAGTCGGTGATTGCGACTAGTCAGCAAATCGAGGAAGCCGTACGTCGCATCGAGAATCTCGTAATCGATATCCAAGCCCTATCAAACCGTCTCCACTCTTCCAACCTCGAGTATTTGGGGCTGGCGAGGGCCGCTGCTAGTCTTTGCAAAGAGATTACCGATCAGACTAAAGTCGAAATTGATTTCGCTTCCGAAGGTCTTCCGAAAGAGCTTCCGCAAGGTGTATCGCTTTGTCTGTTCCACGTCCTGCAAGAGGCTGTGCAAAATGCGGCGAAATACAGTGGCTCACAAAGTGTACAAGTATCTCTGACGTGGGGACCTAATGAACTTCATCTAGCCGTGCAGGATTCGGGGATTGGCTTTGGCCCGAGAGATGCTCTGAAAGCACGTGGGATTGGGTTCACCCTCATGAAAGAGCGGCTAAAGATGGTCGCCGGGGAATTGTCGATCGAATCTCAACCCGGGCGCGGAACAACAATTTATGCCCGAGTACCTCTGAGTCCAGAACTATTTGCCCAGAGACGGGTTGAATAGATGCGTGGAACCTCGAGCTATCGGATCGCTTCATCGTAAGGAACGCTATTTCTGCCGGTGCGGACCCGAGCATACGCCAGTGGGATTAGCGCCATTCGCAGCGCAATTATACCGAGCAGAGAGTTTCAGAAGACAGAGTGGGGTTGATGTCACCTTGATGGGTGACGTTTGTCCTTGCGGCATTTTTTGCGCCGGGCTCAAATCTGCTTGTAGTGGTCGGTCGTCAGACCAATTCCCATGACAGCCGCTGCATCGTCTGCTCGAGGAAAACCCGGCCTCAGGATACTTGTTGTCGAGGACTATGAACCGTTCCGCCGATATCTCTGTTCGACGCTGCAGCAAGAGACTGATTTTCAGATCATCGGGCAAGCCTCGAATGGATTGGAAGCTGTTCAAAAAGCCGAAGATCTGCAGCCGGATTTGATTCTCCTTGATGTTGGCCTCCCGAAGCTAAACGGACTGGAAACTGCCACCCGCGTGCGTAAGCTCGCCCCCCTCGCAAAAATCCTGTTCCTCAGCCAGGAATTCTCCTTCGAAATGGTAGAAGCGGCCCTCAGAGCGGGCGCACTGGGCTACGTCCACAAGCTGCGCGCGCAGAGCGAACTGCTGCCCGCTATCGAGGCTATTCTGCTAGGGAAGTACTTCGTGAGTGGCATTGTAAGAGGTGGGTTTGGTGGGGCGGCAATTGCTAAGCCACCTGTGCGCCACGAGGTTAAATGTTGTTCTGATGATGCGATTGTTCTAAAGTGCTTCGCTGATTTCATTGCCACCACCCTAAGGGCTGGTAAGTCGGCTATTGTGGTCGCCACCGAAAAACACAGGACCGGTGTTGTTCAAGCATTGAACGCCCAGAGCGCGGATGTCAATAATGCGATTAAGAGGGGACAGGTCATTTCATTGGATGATACAGAGACATTGTCCACGTTTATGCTCGATGACATGCCTGACGCAGCTCGATTTTTTGACGCAGCGCGTGGCTTGATAGAAGCAGCCGCTGAGACAGCGACGAGAAAACGGTTTCCCCGTGTTGCAGTTTGCAGAGAATGCCCGGCCTGTTTGTTGCGGAAAAGCAGAATGGCTGCAGCACTGCGGCTGGAACAGCTCTGGAACATCATAGCTCACACTTCTATGCTTGATGTTCTGTGCGTGTATGCACTAGCAGACTTCAAAAAGCACAAATACGTCTTTCACAGTATTTGTGCAGAACACTCAGCTATCTATTCGAGATAAAGAATGGTGGTTATGGACTTGCTCGTCGACCGTCAGATTTCAGTATCGGTCCGAAGCAGCAAAGAAGACTTGCTCCAGCGACCACAGCATAGGCAGGGGTTCAGCGCTCTAATGAACGTGGACATGATGATGTAGTGCATCAATCGCCTCTTTCTTTTTGTCGAGACGACTTCGCGATCAGCACCATCCACGCCGCTACATCAGGAACTGCATTCGGAGTTGCAGTAGAGGTCCCCTTGTTTGGGCGAGCAAAACCAAACGAGATAAATTGTTCAGGGTAAGCGCGAAGGTCGACCTCCAAATCCTCATTGTCTGTGTGATGCAGGTACACTTTGAAATATCGTGTCTCGAAGATCATCCAACGATGAGGATAGGTTGGAAAACAGGCAAATGGCTCAGCCTTTTCAGGAGGGCCAATAAGTTTCGTTACTAAGCTCGTCATCTCCAAGTTAGGACACCGTGACCATAAGTTGGTATTTCAACGTTGCTTGCCGGAGCTTTCTTTCTAGATAAGTTTCTTCAGATCTGATTTTTGTTGTTTGCGAAGCGCTAGAAGCTTGTCCACCTGGGATGGCAATAGGTAAGGCCTTATCTTCGCATCTGAGTCCGCTAAGACCTTTTCGTAGCGTTTTAGCTTGTCCTTGCGTGAAAGCACCGGGTCCTGCAGGATCATTGATGCCTCAGCGGACTCCTGTTCAAGCGTCGGTTTGATTCTGACCTGCTGGTCCTCAGTAAGGCCCAAGGCTGCCGAAAGATGGTCCTGTTTCATAGTGAAATACTGGCTTGGGATCTTCGACCGATCAATGCCACTTGAGGCGGGCAACACCTCTCGGCGCAAGATGGGAACCTGAGTAGTTCCCGAAAGTGTGCTATTGAAAGTCAGCGTGTCGCTTCCAACCGAAAACAACATTTGGATACCAGGCGAATATTCCACGCCATTGGCCCCGTGAAGAGGCGTGTACAAAACCACATACAAAACATTGTCGATCTTCACCGAGACGTCGTAACGAGCCACATCCTCGCCAGTATCGCCTGGTGCGTTCTGATGCTTTGTGACCGCAGTGATCGTCCCGGGTTGATACTTGGCTGAAGGCGCCTGCCCGAGCGCGAATAGTGCGGAAACGCAGATCAGAACCAGACTGAGTTGTTTAAGCACCGACACTCCTGCGCGGGAACTAAAGACGACAGAGAACTACGAGGGAGGCTTGATCCTCGCTTTCTAAAATCACCATATGGGCTAAGAGCGTCGGAGAACACTGTCAATAATGACAGACGAACACCTCGGAAATACCTGGCCCGCCGAACGCCGTCGATGTCAGTCAGATTGTGCTGACCGTGTCTAAGAAGGGTTGCTCCACTTGTGGGCCCCGACTGCGAATCCATACATAAAGCGGGATACCCAGCAGGAGCAGCAAAAGCCCATACAGTACCGCCTGCGGGCCGCAGCCGTAAATCGTCCACATAGCAAAAACAAAGGCGACAATCTCCACGAGCTTGAATGATGAGTGCGACTTTCCAGTGGGCATGATGTCGGTGCGCCGGACAAGAATCGCCCCCGCCAGAGAGCAAAAGACATAGGGAATCACTGCCGCCATTGTGCTCAAGTTCACAACAAAGCTGTAAAAAGCCAGGAGCGCTTGGCCGCCTGAAGCTTGCAGGAGGAGAAGGGCGCTAGCAAGGCTGGCGGAAATGACGATGGCGATAGCTGGCACGCCACGTTTTGAGCGCCGTCCTATCCAGCTTGGAAGTAGTCCGTCTTGTGCTGCTGCCATCGGTACCTGCCCCATGAGCAGCGTCCAGCCATTGAGAGCTCCCACCGACGAAATCAGGGCGGCGATGGCAATCAGACCTCCGGCCCAGTGGCCCCACATGGCAGAAGAGGCGTCGGAAAAAGGCGAGGATGACTTTGCCAGTTGTTCGCGCGGAATCACCCCCATCACTGTCACTGTGCCAAGCACGTAGAGCAATGCCGCCGCAGAGATCCCAAGCAGCGTCGCTCGTGGGATCGTGCGTTCCGGATCTCGGACATCGCCCGCCGGCACGGTCGCAGATTCCAGGCCGAGATAAGCAAACATGATGAGGGGCGCCACTGAAGCGCTGGCCTCGAGCAGCGGTTTTCCGCTTGGGTTGAACACGAAGAAATGGTCGAGTCGCACCCACAGCAGCCCCAATGTTGCGATCGCGATAAAAGGTATCAGCTTTGCGAAGGTCGTGATCGATTGGAAGACGCCGGCTTCGCGGACGCCGGCCAGGTTGATCAGAACGACCAGCCACATCACACCGAGCGTCACTGCGATGGCGACCGGACGACTTTCCTTCAGCCCCGGCATGAGTTTCGCTAGATACCCGGTAAAGGCAACCGCGATCGCCGGAAGTGAGGCCCAGATGGAGATCCAATAACCCCATGCGACCAAAAAGCCCGCGAAATCGCCATAAGCGGCCCGGGTATAAGCATATGGACCGCCCGTGGCAGGAGAGGCGTGTGCGAGTCGTGCGAATACCAAACCGAGACAAACAGCGCCCAGACCCATCACTACCCAGCCCACAACGGCCAGCAGACCATACGGCGCTAACGAGGTGGGTGACAAATAGAATCCCGACCCTACCATGTTGCCGATGATCAGCGCTGTGCAGCTCGCGAGTCCGAGCGCCTTCGTGTCCTTGCTCACAGCTTTAGCGTGTGCTGACAGGAGTGTACTCATCGTTAATCATCGTCTCGACAGCTTCATCTGAAACGCCGGTCCTGCGCTTTGCCTCTTTCAGGCAGTAAACGTAATACGTTCCCCCGAGGTTCTCGACACCATGCGTATCGTGCCCGAAGCCCGGAAAACGCTCATCCCATGACTGGAGCGCGCGCAGATAGCTGAGGTATGGACCAGCCGCCGGTCCTGCGTTCTCACCGGGCATCAGCATGGGAATGCCAGGAGGATAGGGGACAACTGAGGTGGCGACCACGTGGTCTGCCAGCCTGTCTAAAGCAACCTTCTCGACCTCATTCAAAACGAGCTGACGATACGCCTGTCGAGGTGTCACTAAAGGCTTTGGCAAGGTTGAAAATGCTTCAGCGAGCCAGCGCGTCTGTCTTGATTCCTGAAGTTGACTAAACATCTCGTTCGCGAGATCGCGCAGGCCGAGGTTCTTGTACCGATCAGAGTGGGCGCGGACCAAGTCAGGTAAAGCTTGGACCAGCGGGGTATTCAGATCGTAGTCGCGTTTGAAATCGAGGAAGGCGTTGACCAACGTGCCCCATTTTCCTTTGGTGATTCCGATTGAGAATAAAAAGAGGATGGTGAAATCTGTAGTCTTCTCGACTTGAATTCCGCGCCTGGCGAGGTAAGAAGTAACCAGGCTTGCCGGGATTCCAGGCTCTTTCAATGAGCCATCGAGCGCGACACCGGGAGTCACTATCGATACCTTAATCGGATCGAGCATGCAGTAGCCATCTTCCAGATCCTCGAAGCCATGCCAACTGTCACCAGGATGGAGGACCCAGCAATTCGGCTCCGTTGTCAGGAGTTGTTGAGGAGCTGACTCGAAAGGAATCCGCTTACCGCTCTTCGGGTCCGCGATCTCATCGGCGTTCCAAGTCCCAAAGAACCACTCTTGCTTTGCCGCAAACTCCTTTCGGATTCGGCCAATCGTCTGGCGGAATGCAACTGCCTCCTGAATGGATTCTGTTGTGAGGGCAATTCCGCCGGGACCATCCATCATCGCGGCTGTGACGTCATTTGAGGCGATGATCGGATAAAGTGGGGATGTAGAGCTATGCATCATGAATGATTCATTGAAGCGCGGATGGTCAATTGGGTTGCGTCCGTCGCGTATGTGCAGGAACGAAGCCTGCGACAGAGCTGCTAGTAACTTGTGAGTAGAGTGCGTTGTAAAAATCGTGGGACCTTTGTGGTCCGCCGGATTCCCATGCATGCCAAAACGCTCGCGATAGATCGGATTGAAGCGGGCATAGGCATACCAGGCTTCGTCAAAATGAAGGCGGTCAATGCTCGGATCGAGCACTTCCGTCACGCGTTTCACGTTATAGCACAGCCCGTCGTAAGTGGAGTTGGTGATCACGCAATAGACGGGCTTCTTCTCCGTTGACGTTCGCACCAGGGGATTGGACGCGATAGCCGCCTTTAGAGCGCTGGGTGTGAGGCGGTCCGGATGAATGGGTCCGATGATCCCGTAGCGATTGCGCATCGGAACCAGGTAGTTCGGAATGGCCCCGGTCATAGTCAAGCCATGCTCGATCGACTTGTGGCAGTTCCTGTCGCAGAGCGCGATTTGACCCTCTGAAACCGCAGCCATGAAGATAATACGGTTCGATGTCGAGGTTCCGTTGGTGACACAGTAGGTGCGATGAGAACCAAAGACACGTGCTGCGTATTTTTCTGACTCCCCAATCGGTCCGGTGTGATCGAGCAACGAACCCAATTCGCCCACGCTGATGGAAAGGTCCGAACGCAGCAGATTTTCCCCGAAGTAGTCATAGAAAACTCGACCGACAGGGGACTTCAGGAAGGCAGTGCCTCCCGCGTGTCCAGGTGTGTGCCAGGAGTACTCATGGACGAACCGGAATTTTGCCAACGCCGCCGTCATTGGCGGCAACAGGTTATCGCGATAACGCTCCATAGCTGCGCGGATTCGTCCTCCAATAAACGCGGCCGTGTCCTCCAGCTTCCAGACGAACTCGTCTGTCATTTGCATTACATTTATCGGAAGCTCAGTCGCTTCTTGCCGTTCCGCCATCAGGAAGATAGGAACCTTTTCATCCCGACCGCGAACCAGGTTGATGAGAGTCAGTGCCTTGGAGTGAGTCTTGCGATGGTCGTGACCTAAATCCCAGTCGAGCAAGATAGCGTGCAGCGCGGCGTCTGACACAATCACCGACATTCCATCTTCGGCCGACCTGGCTTCGACGACTTCAATCTCCCAACTACCAAGTTCCCCGATCAGTGCACCCAACGCACGGCCAGCGGCGTTGGACTGACCGAGTTCGTCGTCGACAATTAGAAGTTTGAAATGGATTCTCTTCGTGCTGCGCTCGATCATATAGTGCCTCCCGAAACGTTCCTTACTCTGACGCGTAAGCGGCTATCGTTTATTGCCATTGCCCGCGTACGCAGGTCGCGGTACTGAGACCCTGGTGCAACGCGACTAGGCCTCAAGCTGCCTGTTTTTCGGCATACGCCATCCCGCCGGACGGATATACCGTCGTGCCTGCCTCCCCGGCAATAATTCTGTTGAGCTCCGACAGGGCGCCAATGGCCGCAGGCTTCTTCGTTGCCGTAGCAAATCGGCAGGCCGCTTCAACCTTGGGCCCCATCGACCCTGTCGCAAAATGAATGCCGGCCAGTGCGCTAGGCGATGTGCGCCTGATGGCCTGCTGAGTCGGCTGACCCCAATCCACATAAACCGCGTCAGCATCAGTGAGCATTACAAGCAGGTCCGCGTCGAGTTCGCGGGCGAGAACCTCGGAGCATAGGTCCTTGTCGATGACCGCTTCTACCCCGACTAACTTGCGGTCAGCGCCGCGCTCGTACATAGTGGGGATGCCTCCTCCGCCGGCGCAGATCACAATCGTGCCATGATCGAGCAGCCACTTTACCGGTCTGATCTCGAAGATGCGCCGCGGGATCGGAGACGGTACTACGCGTCTCCACTTGGCTCCATCCTGCCTGAACCGCCAGCCCTTCTCGTCCGCCAGATGATCGGCTTCCGGCTTCTCGTAGATTGGCCCGACGAACTTCGTCGGATCTTTGAAGGCGGGGTCGTTGGCCATCACCTCGACCATGGTCAGCAGCGTGGCGAACGGAACTTCAAATGGAAGCAGATTGCCGAGTTCCTGTTCGATCATGTAGCCGATCATGCCTTCCGTCTGGGCGCCTAGCACGTCCAGAGGGTATGGCTCGACTGCGTCGTATGCCGCTCCCTGCAGCGCAAGCAGTCCGACCTGTGGCCCGTTGCCATGGCTGATGACCAATTGATGGTTCTCAGCCACCGGCGCCAGTGCTCGTGCCGCTACCCTGACATTGGCACGCTGCACCTCCGCGTTCATTGGCTCGCCCCGTTTAAGCAAGGCGTTTCCCCCGAGAGCAACAACGATGCGCATTGCCTCAATCTCCCAGCGTCGCTACCAGCAACGCTTTTATGGTGTGCAATCGGTTCTCGGCCTGTTCGAACGCGATGTTCATCTCGGATTCGAACACTTCATTGGTTACTTCCACGCCGTCTGTCATTCCGTAGGCTTCCGCGATTTGCTTGCCTAGAGTTGTTTCAGTGTCGTGAAAGGCAGGCAGACAATGCATAAACCGCACGTGCGGATTGCCGGATGCTTTCATCAACGCCATATTCACCTGGTATGGCGTGAGGAGCTCGATTCGTTTCTTCCAGACTTCCTTTGGTTCACCCATGGATACCCACACGTCGGTATGAATGAAGTCCACCCCCTTCACACCGTCTTTAGGATCATCGGTGATGGTCAACTTGGCGCCGTTCTTGGCTTCGAGGTCGCGTGCGATTTTCTGATACTCATCCGCTGGCCATAACGATTTCGGACCGCAGATCCGGACGTCCATCCCCACGAGGCAACCTGCGATCATGAGTGAATGCCCCATGTTAGATCGGGTATCGCCGATATAGCAGTAACGGATCTCGGACATCGGCTTGTCACTGTGTTCACGCATGGTCATGATGTCGGCAAGCATCTGGGTTGGGTGATACTCGTCAGTGAGCCCGTTGTATACGGGCACGCCAGCATAGGCCGCAAGCTGGTCAACGCCACACTGCGACGCGCCGCGATACTCGATGGCATCGAACATCCGGCCTAACACCCGAGCCGTGTCCTTGAAGGATTCCTTGTGACCGATCTGCGAACCAGCCGGATCGAGGTAGGTTACGTGGGCGCCTTGGTCGTAACACGCTACTTCGAAAGCACACCGCGTGCGCGTGGACGTCTTCTCGAAGATGAGACAAATCTCTTTGTCGGCCAGGCGCTTTTGCTCGGTTCGCGCGTACTTTGCCCTTTTAAGATCACGGGCGAGATCAAGGAGATAACGAAACTCCCGAGGCGTGTAGTCTTGAACGGTGAGAAGGGAACGATTCCGCAAATTGAAGCTCATTCAGTTAGTCTCCTTATTGGGTTTACATAGCCATCGCGCCCGCGCCGATCAGTAAGCCGGCTCGCGCCATATCGGACAGGTCATGCAATGGCCGCCACCGCGGCCGCGGCCAAGCTCCGCGCCGCGGACTGTAACAACTTCGACGCCGGCTTTTCTGAGCAAGGTATTGGTATAAGTATTGCGGTCATAAGCCACTACTACTCCTGGTTCCAGCGCGACAACGTTGTTGCCGTCATCCCACTGCTCGCGCTCCGCCTGATATGCATTGCCTCCTGTCTCCACGACGCAAAGATTGCTGAGTCCGAGAGCTTCCTTGACCACCTCGGGAAGGGATTTGGGTTCTTTACAAACCTCATAGCTCCCTTGATCATCGGTCGGATACACGCTATAACAGCGGATCTGATCCACGACTTCACGGAAGATTGTGACGACATCGCGATCGCAAAAGGTGAACACTGTATCGAGATGCATGGCGGCGCGGCTCTTCGGCATGAGGCAGCCAACTACGCGAGTGGCAGCGTGGTGGTTGAAAAGTTCTTGCGCGACCTCCAGCACAGCTTGTCGAGTTGTACGCTCTCCCATGCCTACGAGCACGACGCCTTTGCCGATCGGCATGACGTCTCCGCCTTCCAGGGTGCAGTTGCCGAAGTCCTGATCAGAATCTCCCCACCAGATGTGGAAGTCGCCGCCTTTGAACATGGGATGGAATTTGTAGACGGCGCGCTGCAGCAGTGACTCCGGTTTTCGGGCCGGCCAGTACATCGGGTTACACGTGACGCCGTTGTAAATCCAGCAGGAAGGGTCCCGCTGGAACAGCGTGTTCGGAATCGGAGGCAAAAGGAATTCGGTACCACCGAAAGCCTCTGCCAGCAACGTCCTAATCTTGCTATCGGGCAGTTCCGCTATCGCAAATCCGCCGATCAGATGCTCGGCGAGCTGTTTAGCAGGCATTTCATCCAGCCAGGGTCTGATCGCTGCGGCCGTACGGTCGCCCACAGAATGTGCAGTTACGTGACGATCAAGAATGAAGGTTCGCGCTTCGTGGCACTCCAATACCGTAGCGAGTAAGTCGTGGAGCTCAAGCACCTCAACGCCCTTCTCCCTCATCTTCAAGATGAAGTCGTAATGGTCCTTCCTTGCCTCTTGTACCCAGATCACGTCATCGAATAGCAGATCCTTGCAATTGCCCGGTGTCAGGCGCTGATGTGCGAGGCCCGGCCGGCACACCATGACAGTGCGCAGCTTCCCGACTTCGGAATGGACACCAAAATTATGCATGCACTGACTCCACCGACCCTGCACGCACCCGCATGCAGTTACAGGGAACGCGATAAGTTCCGCACCACCAGAGTCCGCCCAAGCAGCCGCGTCTTCTTGAGGTACGGAGGGTTGTAAGAGGTCTCAGGGAGAAAGCGTCCGCATCTAAGTACACCTTCATTCCGGAATCGCATTCAGACGAAAAAAACTCAGCGTGCTCTCGTCGGGTTCTCCGAAGAACCTCTTGTAAATGGAATGAATCTGACCGGATCGAGTGAGATTACTCAGCGATCGGTCCACAAGCAGCCGGAGGTCCTCGTCATCTCGCGCCAGCGCGAAGGCGAAGGGCTCGTACGTGAATAAACGATCGAGAACCATCAAGTCTTTCCCTGCCGGATTACGCTTCTTTGCGTCTAGAAGGATGGACCGTTCTCCGAACAGAACGTCCGAAGTTCGATTGAGCACTCGGTGGACACCTTCGTCGTGGCTGTCGACTGGGACGATTCGGGCGTCAATCTTGAAGTCATCAAGCTTGCTAGTCAGCCAGGTCAGAGCTGTGGTGTTAGTAACGGCTGAGAAAGTTCGGTTTTGTAGTGCCAGTCCCATGGAGGCGCGCCAGAGTGGTCGATAAGGTGGTTCATGGCCCTCAAGGACATCTTCTATCTGGGCTGGTGCATCCGCCCGGACAAGCGCTCCCAAACCGGCTGGGAAGATCGGAATCGAGAAGGATACTTGCTTCCGCCGAGTAAATGTTTCCACCGACGGACCACAGAGCAGATCGACTCTACCCTGGGTTACGGCATCGTAGCGATCTGCTCCGGTCACTAAAACGAACTGGACGTCCAGGTTTGCCAGGCCCATCTCAGTTTTCAGGTCAGTGGCAATCTGCTGGCATAACGAGATCGCGTAGCCCGCTGGTTTGCCGGTTTCATCTTGGTAGGAGAACGGGCCCGCGTCAGCGTAATAACCGAGCTTTAAGGTCCCCGTCTGCCGCACGCGAGCCAGCGTATCGGGCGGCGTCTGTACCTTTTCGCCGGACAGCAGGAACGCAGGTGCAAACAGGCCGAATGCGAGAGTCGCAATCCAGAATCGATATCCGTTCAGTTTCACAAATCGTGTAATCAGCATGGTTGACCTTGACCTTGCTCCGCGGTTCTACCGCTATGCAGCGTGAGCCGTCTCCACTGCAACCGGCACCTGCATCGTCTGCGCGAAACGATGTGCGATGAACCCGTAAATTATGTAGCCAATCCCCATCACGATCATCCCTCCGAGAACCGCGTCCTTGCCGGAGGCGAAGATCGCGTAGACGCTGTACAGCATTGCCACCATCGCAATCACCGTGTTCCGTCGATAGACTTTCTCGGCGACGTGCGCCTTTTGCATCATCACCATCAAGCCGGATAGCGCGAGAATGTATGGAACCACATTGGTGACGACCGCCAGATTCACCAGCACACTGAATTGTTCGTTGAGGCTGGGAGAAATTGTGGAGAGCGCCAACCCAGATTGAACGACGCCCATGACCACCATTCCAGCCACCGGCGCATCCATTCGGTTGACTTTCGAAAAAATGGAGGGGAACATTCGGTCGTCAGCTGCCGACTTGGCGGTTTGAGCGATTGTGAATTGCCAACCTAACAGCGAGCCCACACACGCCATGACTGCCAAGGCCATGACGATCGATCCGATCGTCGGGTTGAACATCTTGGCGAAGGCAAGGCCGAATGGGCCTGTCGATTTCGTCAGCTCGGCATTGGGCACGATACCCTGAATCACGGAGGTTGACAGAATGTACACAACGGCGGCACCCAGCGTGCCCAACATGCAAGCGAGTGGAACATTTTTCTTCGGGTTTTCCACCGCGGCGGAGTTTTGCGCCGCCGATTCCATGCCCAGGAAAGCCCACAACGTGAGTGCGATACTTGAGCCAAACCCCTGTCCAATGGTTATTCCATTCGGGTTCCAGGCCGCCGCGAACGTATGTCCACTGAACCAGAACCAGCCGATAATCGAAAGAAGACCAACCGGAAGGATCACTCCCCACACGGTTACTGAGCCAATCCGTCCCGTCAGGCTCGGACCCCCGAAATTGGCCACTGTTGTCAACCATAGCAAAGCGATTACCCCGATGCATGTCGCTATCGGCGTTGACGACAGCCAAGGGAAAAATGTCGCGAGATACCCCACTGCGGATATTCCGATCGCCACATTCCCAATGGCCAGCGAAAAGAAATAAAGATAGAAGGTCATGAAGAAGCCTGCTTTTCCGTGAGCTTCCTCGGCGTAAGCCGACATGCCCCCGGGTTTCTGATTAAAAAGTCCAGCTTGGGCGAAACCGTAAGCGATGGCCATGGAGCCCACCGCCGTGACACCCCAAGACAACAGTGAGATTGCGCCAACCTTAGCCATGTTCGCTGGCAGCATGATGATTCCTGATCCCATCATGTTCACAGTGACGAGCACTGTCAGCTGCATGAGCGTCATCTTCTTTTTGTGTTCCATGCCTCTCCCTCGCTTTTGCCTTGTGCCCTCGTCGTAGTCATCTGCATGCGACCATAGCTGCGATTCCACCCTCTCAAAACTCGCCACGTGCGGCCGCGCTCTCTTCACTCGCGGACCACATACGTGAAGAACTTGATCTTTCCATCCACGCGCTCCTGGAAGACGCCCTGCACTTCATAGTTGAAGCCTGGAAAGCGATTGAAAGACTCCTGGAACGCCAGGAAGTAGTCGAGCATCGGCTGAGCTTTTTTGTCCCATCGCTCCCCAGGGAGCACGACCCCGATGCCGGGCGGATAGATCAGGGCTAGCGTCGCGGCGATGCGACCCTTGATGTCCTCGAGCGCCACGTAGTCCACTTCATTTGGGACCAGCGCTTGATTGGCGTCCTGCGGGGTCATCGCGATCTCCGGGAAACTTGACTCCCGGAAACATAGGCGTTGCAACTCCTTGACGCCTGCCTCGCGGTAGAGTTCGTGCATCTCGTGGCAGATCTGTCTAAGCGTGTAGCCTGTGTAGCGATCATAATGTGCCGCGTAAACAGTCGGCAGAACCTCGGCGAAACATGCATCGCGATCCCAGAGATTCTTGAACTTGACCAGCTTGGCAATCAGCGTGTTGAGCTTGCTCTCGTCCTGCGCCGGGGTCATGAGAAACAGAATGCTGTTCAGATCGCACTTCTCGTTGACAATATGCTGATCGCGCAGGTAGCTGGCCACTACAGTTGCGGGGACTCCGAATTCCAGGTATTCGCCGGTTGCCCGGTCGATGCCCGGCGTCAGTAGAGTAAGTTTGTTGGGATCGACCATCGCGTAGCCGTTGGAAAATCCCGAATAACCGTGCCATTTGCTATGTGGATCAAAATTCCAGCACTGCTGCTCGCGCTTGAGCACGTCGGTCGGAAGATCCTCCCAGGGAATCTCTGTGAAATCTGGTGCGAATTGCGAATCACGAATTGTCACCGCGTCGGGAACGAAAGGATCAAAGAACCATTTTTCCTGGCTGGTTCGACCAACCTGAGCATAGTGTCGTCCCAGCTCACGAAGCTTCTTGCGGGTTTCAATACCCAGTTCAATGCATCGATCCCAGAGCATCTCTCCCGCCTTTCCCTCGTGAACCTTCGCATTCACATCCAATGACGCAAACAAGGGATAAAAAGGGGAAGTCGACGCATGCATCAGAAACGCGTCGTTAAACCGTTTGTGTTCGATGAAGCGCCGCTGGCCGCGGATATGTTCGTCTCGTTTGTGGATCTGGGAAGCTTGGGAGAAGCCCGCGCCCTGTTTGTGGACTGACTGTGTGGAGAAAAGGCCCGGCATCTCAGGTCCCAAGTTTCCCAGGCGCATCGGGCTGTGGTTCTTAAACAGCGGATGGAAGGCGTTGTACCCGATCCATGCCTCATCCCAGAGCACGTATTCGCATAAGTGTCCAATGCGTTCCAAAACTTTCTGAACGTTGTAAATTGTCCCGTCGTACGTACAGAGCTGGATGCATGCGAGCCGAAAGGGTCGCTCTGCCTTGTAACGCTCTGGGTCCTTCAAAAGCGGATTCTTGCGGATCTGCTGGCGAAGGTAGTCCTCGTCCCAGGCGTCCCAATCGACGGCTCCGATCATGCCGAAAGGGTTGCGTGCAGTGGGAAGAAAAATCGGAATCGCGCCCGCCTGAATCAGCGCGCCATGGTGCAGGGACTTATGATTGTTGCGGTCGAATAGGACCAAGTCACCCCGTTTCAGCACTGCATTTGTGACAACCTTGTTGGACGTGCTCGTGCCGTTCAAGACGAAGTAAGTTTTATCAGCTCCGAATACTTGGGCAGCATGGCGCTGCGCATCAGCAGCCGGCCCCTCGTGAATGAGCAAGTCTCCCAGCCCCACGTCGGCATTACAAAGGTCGTTCCTGAAGATGCTCTCGCCGAAGTGTTTGAAAAAGAGCTGACCCGCTGGAGACTTCCGATAAAACTGCCCACCTTGATGTCCCGGGCAGTCGAAGGCGATATTAGCCTCGGTATCATAGGCCATAAGGCCGCCAAAAAAAGGAGGCAACAGCCCCATCCCATAGTCGATCAGACTGGCAATGACTTGCTTAGCGTAGAAAGCTGGTGTCTGCTGTCCCAAATAGATATAGCCTGTGACCTCGCCGAGAAAATCAAAGCTGCTGATGTCGGAGATGCGGTGCGAGTCCGCCAGACCCCACAAAGGGGTTTGGAACCCGGCAGCGCGAACCGCGCGCACTAGAGAGCGAGCTCGCTCGAGCCGATCGCCATCGATCATTGCGATGTATGCACCGACGGCAGCATCCTCAGTGACGTCTCGGTCAAAGCTAGCGCTGGTTTCGACCACGAAGTTGTCGGCACTGATCCGCTCGAGAAGCTGCCGGATCTTGGGATTCTCGGCATCTACGATCGCGACTACTTTGAGTAACTTGTGGAAGGGTATGGGAATCGTTGGAGTTTTTATGTTGACTCGCGGCGAGCGAGCAGCCTTCCGTTCGCGGTTTTTATTCGAGCCGGCGGCGTTGGCAGGGCTCTCCGTGCTGATGCCTACGAATTTTTCAGAAAGAGTAGGCAATGTATACCATCCCGTAATAAAAAGTGCTCGTCCGGTCGTAAGCTTGTTGCACGGCTTGGTGCGGATCCGCGAAGGCACCGACCATGCTCAGAGTGAAGTTCTTGTAGAACTTCCAGTCGGCGTAGGTGTCGAATTCAAACGCAACATTTGTCGATGTAACACCGTGCCCAAAGGTCGCCGGGTGGTCATTGTAGAACCAGTAGCCAATGACGCCACATCCCAGCTTGTCGGTGGGTGTCATGTGAATGCGAGCCTGATGCGAGATATTGTTGGAGTTGGAAAGGAAATACTCGCCGGCAATCTCCCCCTGCCACCACGTACCCCAATCATAGAAACCCACATACAGCGGATCGAACGCCTCGTTCTCTGCTTTATGTGGGTTGGCTCCCTCGAAGAATGCGTAGCGGTAGGAAACCTTTGGCTTCCAGGGTAATTTGCTGAGTTGGTAGGCACCAAGAGCGCTCCATGCAGTTGAGTGCATGAGCTTATGGTTTTCTTCGTTCGCATATTCCAATTCGAATGAGAGATCGGATAGCTTAGGAATAGGTGCGGTGTAGGCACGTGCGTTGAAGACGTTCATCCCGTCGCGATCAGGCAGGACGTTAGGGTGGGCGAAGGCTCGGAGCCAGGTTACTCCAAAAGTCGAGTTCTTCCCCGCGGCGTATTGGTAGTTTATGCCCGCGAGACGGGTGCCAGTTACGTTCTCCGGGACATCGTCCCGGTCGAGATAAAATCCTTCGAGCGTGTGATTCCCGGGCTTGATCCTGGCGATGCCCGCGAATTTCCAGGCCTTACGGGCATTACTCCAGAATCCGCCCCGGCTGCCCCCTTCGCCGGTCCCATCCCAGACCAGGAAGCCGTGCCCGATTGTGTACGGCGCCCGGCCAACAGTGAAATCAAGAAGGTTTTCCGAGCTACTCAGGGAAGTCCCCGAGCGCCAGCCCAGGTACACGTCTTCCTGCTTGAAAGAAGAGGCGCTCTCCCCTGCGATTGACGGTCCTCCGTAAGTTCGTTCGCCCACGGCGCTGAGCTTGCCGTAGAGTTCGCTCTTTCCCAATGGGAACCTGACTGAAAGAGCGGGCTTAATGTAGCCCTCGAACCAGTGGTTACCGAGGTCTTCTGACGGGTCGGGCCTCACATCGGTATAGAGGGAGTCCCCGAAGCCGAACGAGCCCCAAGCAGCATCAAAGTTGAACGTCCATTTCCCCAGCTCAGGTAACCCGGTGGATCTTTCTTCTTTTTTTTCTGGTGGATCTGTCTTTTGCGTATCGGCCGGGGTTTCGGGTGTCGTCTGCTGGCCCTGAATGTTTGTCGAGGTGATCAGTAGCAGCAAAGCAGCTCCAATCACGCCTGTGACGCGGCTTAACATTCGCCTCCATCTAAGACGATTCGTATGTCTTGCGGGGCTCTCATCTTTTTCGTTGTCGCGTTTCGGAGGCGTACCACAAGCTACGGGTGCTCGCTCATGAACACTTTTGCTGGGGTGACTCAAGAGCTTCGCCACTTACAATTTCTCCGGGCATCAGGCTGGTATTGCAGATTACTGGCTCAGAGTAGGCGTTCACGTCGATACCGAACACTGTCATTTCTCACAGCACCTCAGAGGAGAGACGGCAGAGAGGGGATTTTATTGTTCCCAGCGGGGAAACCGCCGATCGTGAAGACACGGAACTGCACTCGGTCATCCAGCAAATCGCACTGGAGATCGGCGTATGATTACTCCGAACCACACCGAATGAACTGGAACATAGGTCAGAGTTATAGCAGATGGGCGAGCTGAAGGAAGCATCTAAACTGTTGACTTCACAGCCGCACAGAATATTGGCGAGGCACAAGACAGGAATAGCCAGGGTCACCGCTAAGATCACGCAGAATTTTCACCGAGCGTAAACAGCCGAATGCTCTGCCCTTAGGGTCGGTGAGAATCGTTGCCCGCCAAGCTGGCACTGACATAGCGCTTGCCCTTAAGAACGGCTTCCACAGCAGGCAATAGTTCGCCAGCGGCATCCGACTTGACGACGTAGCCGCTCGCGCCCGTGTGCAAAGCCTCTTCTGCGATGTCCCAAGAGCGATTTTCGCTTAGGAAGAGAATTTCGGAGTTGGGGGAAAGCTCTCGGATTCGGCGTGCGGCTTCGATCCCATCCAGATTGGGAAGTCCGATGTCCAGCAAAACCAAATCTGGTCGCAGTTCTGCCGCCTTCTGAACTGATTCTAATCCGTCCGAGACTTCACAGATAATCTGCAATTCTGGCTGCTTCTGAAGTATCGACGCAACAAAACGTCGAAACGGGTCGAAGTCCTCTACTACCAACACCCGGATTGAACGGGAATCCCCTTGCAAGCATGGCACAACAGAGTTCTCGGTTCGTTGCTCAAAAGCAACGCCCAGCACTCCCCGAACAGTGTTTCGGTTGCGGATCAGGAGCGGAGGCAGGGAGGTTATGAATCGCGAGATTGGACCGACCCTGCCTCGTCTAGCTTGCGGGCCCCTGCTCCTGATGGGGAAGGGTGCTCTTTCGGATATCAAGTATTTTGTACATCACCTTGCTTATTGCGCTGCAATGTTCACTGAAATTCTTCGCAGAGCGATACCTGAGGGATATCGTCCAGCTGTCTCCATGCGTTCGTCACTGCTCTTCGGCAATGACAGGCCGGATCATGCGGTTGTAAGAATTAGGAGCTATGAAGAATGAGAGACTCAAGTCTACGACTGTTCGCTTTACGGACTCAGATCTGCATCTTATTGACTGCCTGCAGGAAAAGCTCGGGCTCGGTATGATTCACATCATTCGACTCGCCATTAGGCGCTTGGCCGAAAGCGAGAATTTACTGCTCTCCCCCTCCACCCCTAAGAAGCGTTAGGAAGACGCAATGTGTCCCAATAACAATCTGCTACTCGAGCACGCGATTGGCGCTCTGGCCGGTTCTTGGCAGACTAGGCCGGCTCTGAGACTGTCGTGCGGAACTGGGAGGCTCTAGCGTCCGACGCACTGACGAAATCATGACCAGCAAATCTCCTACCGACAAACAGCTTGCCCCGGAGAACGGTACTCACAGCGTCCAGTAGCTCGTTTCCGGCATCAGTCTTAACGATGTAGCCGCGTGCACCGGCCCAAAGCGCTTCCTGCACCACGTCGGCTGAAGATTCTTGGCTTACAAACAGTATTTTGGATTCGGGTGAGAGCTCGCCGATTCGGCGAGCAGCTTCGATTCCGTTCAGAGACGGAAGGCCGATGTCGAGCACAATCAAGTCCGGTTGCAGTTCGTCCGCTTTCCGAATCGCTCGTAGTCCGTCTGAGACTTCAGCGACGATCTGCAATTCCGGTGTTTCCGTAAGAGTCGAACAAATGAATTTCCGATACGGCTCTGAATCCTCGACCACAAGAACGCGGCTTGACGTCATTTCCAAGTAGCCCTCCCCTTATCCAGCCAATCCCGACTTTGAGAGTCTTGTTGCTGGTTGTCATTCAGAATCTCACCCAGCGCGATACACGTCGTTGCGCATGCGCATGGATAAATGGATAAATCGTCAACACTCTGGCTGGGGAGTGGTACAGAGAAGTGGTGCAATACTACACTCTTTCGAATCGTCATACAATAATTAGACCGCCACTACATTCCTACCTCCGCTCAATAATAAATCAGTGTTCCAAGGCCGAAGGCGTCACACAATACGGCGAGGGCTTGACTCGCCACTGTCAGAAACGACAGGGGCCAAAGCGACAAAAATGTGCTTGCTAAACCGTTGTACGGGCTAATACCCGTACGATGAAAGCCCGCTGCTCCCTTTGATTTGTCCGCAAAATGACAGACTTTCACTAGTACTCCTGGGAGTTTCCCTTCGACAAACCGCGTGATAAACGTCAGGACTGAACATCCCCATGACAACTAATTCAACAAATAACCCAACTTGAAGCGATCCATAAACACAAAAGGAGAAATTATGCAAATCAAGAATCCGAAGGAACTGTTCCTAATCATGCTCAGCGAACTCCGGCTGGGCACCGAGCGGACAACAGAGTTCTTTGACGCAATCAGCCAAATGGCTCAAGACCCGGACATAAGAGAGGCGCTGGAGGCCCGTGTATTCGTGGCTCAGAAAATTCTCAGCACTCTTGATCAATGCTTCAAACTCATTGGCGAGCGGCCTGTGCAGCTCAGTGGGCACCTATACGAAGTCTTTGCCGAAGACTTCCGCAAGGAACTCGTCGAGATACAGAATCCGACGGTTCGGAACCTCTTCATTCTTACCAGGGCCAGCCAGTTGGCTCATCTGCGGATTGCTGAGTACAAGGCGCTGATTGCGGCTGCTGATTTGTCCGGTCACTATGCCGTTGGGGTGCTACTTGAAAGCTGCCTCGCCGACAAACTCGCTTTCGTGGAGCGGACAGGGCGTTTCATTCGGGCGATTGTGGAAACGAAGGTAGTTGAAAAAATTGCTGCAAGATCGGCTGCATAACCGAGACTTTCAGCGACCCAACAACCAAGTTACGCATTGGTTGCATTATTGAAGTCGCGCCGGGATCGTGACGATTCTGCACGATCCCGGCGCGAGCACAAGCTTGCACTGACGCGCCCTCGCGTCTAGAACGCAAGCCTGACGGCCAACCGACTCGTCTTTGGCAAGACTTGCCAAGCAAAGCCGATTCGGGGAGCAATCGTGTTTTGTCCGGCACTTAATTTCCAAAGGTATTGTCTGCGCGTTACTCCCGGGGCAGAACAGCCACCATTGCTCATGAACAACGTTTGGCCGTGCACTCCGCGCAGTTCATGGGTTTGCAGAAACAGCCGCGAGCTGCAGAGTCCTCTTCCTGACTTGTCTTCGGGCGTATGTTGGCTCCGCCCAAAATAATGTAGGTTCTGAGACTTAGCGCAGGGCAGAATTCGGCCGGATGTTATCTCACACTTTCACTAGGTGCCAGCTGTTAGTTTTAGCAGTGAAAAGGGTACCCCCTCCTGAATTAATAGTTCTTGAGTACATTTCCCTGGTGGGATAATCTGGTCTCGTTCTGTGGGGGCGGTGTTTTGATTGGGGACCATAGAACCGTCGTACCACTCCTACGCCTTCGTCGACTCGCGTCCAGACAACAAGGCCGCGCAAGACTAGGGGCACGTCACCTCCGGGTTTCGCTTGCGGCTCTCGCCGCCATTGTCCTGTTACATCCGATTGCAGCGCCACAGACGCAGGAAACCCGACGCATTCTGATTCTGAACGAAGTCGGCACTTCCTATCCCGCAATCCCCATTATCAGTCAGGGAATCCAAACCGCGCTGAATCGCGCACCGTATCACCTTGAGTTTTATTCCGAGTACCTTGATACCACGTTGTTCCCCGATCCGGCCGTCCAGCAGGAGTTTCGCGAGTTCTACATTCGCAAATATCAGAATCGCAAACCAGACGTGATTATCACGGTCGGGCCATCCCCGCTCAAATTTATGCAGGAGGTGCACCAAACAGCCTTTTCCGGCGTCCCGATTGTTTTCTGCCTGCCTAACGGAAGCGTGCCGGGCGCTCCCCTACTGGATTCTGACTTTACGGGTGTCGAAAACGACATGGCCCCCGGCAAGACTATAGAAATAGCGTTGCGGCTGCAGCCCGGTATGAAGAACGTTGTCGTGGTAGGAGGCGTGTCCTCCTTCGACCGGATAGGGCTGGCGACAGTCAAGGAGGAACTGAAGGCGTACGAAAGCCGTCTCGACATTTCATATCTTACGGATTTGGCTGTGCCGGATCTGCTCAAGCGTCTGCAGCACTTGCCAAATCACACTCTCGTCCTTCTCACGTCAGTCGCGCAGGATGCGGCAGGAGCCAGCTTCAAATCAAACGAAATAGCCCCCCCGGTTGTCGCTGCTTCGAACGCACCGGTTTTTAGCTTGTTCGATGTTTACCTGAATCATGGAGAAGTGGGCGGCTATCTTTCAAACCTCGGCGAGCAAGGGAAGGTGGCCGGAGGCATGGCGTTAATGATACTGAGAGGGGAAAAACCGCGGGACATCCCCATGGTGAAAGGCGTAAACACTTACATGTTCGACTGGCAAGCCCTGAAGCGCTGGGGATTGAGAGAGAGAGAGCTCCCCCCGGGCAGCATCGTGATAAATCGACAGCCCACGATGTGGGACTTATACAAATGGTACTTCCTTGGCGGTGTAGGTCTGGTCCTGTTGCAGACATTAATGATCTTCGGGCTGTTGTGGCAGCGGTCCGAGCTCCGTAAATCTGGGAAAGCGTTGCGCGAAAGTGAGGAACGCTTTCGCCTGGTTGCAGACACAGCACCCGTAATGATCTGGATGTCCGGGCCCGACAAGCTATGCAACTACGTCAACAAGACCTGGCTGGACTTCACAGGCCGCCCACTTGAGGCGGGGATTGGTGGTTGGGCCGAAGAAGTTCATCCGGACGATTCGAGCCGCTGTCTGCAAACCTACACAGAAGCGTTCGACAGAAGAGAATCGTTCGAACTTGAGTATCGTCTGCGGCGACACGATGGCGAGTATCGTTGGGTTCTGGACAAGGGCGTGCCGAGATTCAACCCGGATCACACCTTCACTGGCTATATAGGCTCTTGCATCGACATTACAGATCGGAAGCTCGCAGAAGAGAGTCTCGCCACCATTGGGCGCAGGTTAATCGAAGCGCAGGAAGAGGAACGTACCTGGATTGGCAGGGAGCTTCACGACGATATTAATCAGCGCCTCGCGCTCCTGGCTGTAGAACTGGCTCGATGTGCGCACCGTATCCCCCCCGCCAACGAGTTCATTGCTCAAGTCCTCCATGCCCAGCAGCGTATCACGGAGATCGCCAAGGATGTGCAAGGTCTATCCCACAGGCTGCATTCCTCGAAGCTGGAATATCTGGGCCTCGCCACCGCCGCCAACAGTTTCTGCAGGGAGATGTCGGAACAGAGTAAAGTCGAGGTTCAGTTCACTCAAACCGGTATACCGCGCAGCCTGCCCAAGGAAATCTCTCTTTGCTTGTTCCGGGTTTTGCAGGAGGCACTGCAGAACGCTGTGAAGCACAGCGGAGTTCGCAGCTTCACCGTCGATCTCCATGGCACAGAGGAAGCGATCGAGCTCACAGTGGGGGATACTGGAAGAGGTTTTGAAGAACAAGAAGCCTTCACTCGCTCCGGCCTGGGATTAATCAGCATGCGTGAGAGACTTCAAATGGTACGTGGCGAATTTGAGGTCAAATCAAAACCTGGAGCCGGAACTAAGATCTGGGCGCGGGTTCCCATCAAAACGCAAAGCTATCGCGCCGTGGCCGGCTGAGCTATTTGGTCTGCGATGATTGTTTTGAACAAAGACAGGAAAGTGGGCGGACCGGACTGAGCCGAGTGCAAGATTAGGTTTTGGAGAGGCTTGTGGTCGTTGCTCGGAAGCAATGAAACCTCCTTAGAAACGTCGCTCGGTCAACTGTTGAAATAAGGGCCTCGTTGACCGTCAATGAGCGAAATGGCCATTTCTTACGGCTTTAGCGCAATTTTCAGCATGGCTTCAGTTCCATTCCATGTGATCTGTACGCCGATGCACAGCAAGACGAATGCGATCACGCGAAGGATGCCGTGGGCCGTCTCTGAAGACACATGCGCCGTGATTGTCGGCGCATAGCCATAACAGAAGTACACAGCTACGCTCAACAACACAACCGCAAGCGCAATCCCCGCGTGCGCAGCGATGTCTGGAAGCGTACCCTTTACCGACGCATGGGCGCTCAAAGTCACCATGACCACAATGGAACCCGGCCCCGCTGTAATAGGAAAAGTAAATGGGTAGAAGATTTTTCGCTCCAGTGATCCGAGGACCGCGCCATCCACCTTGGCCTGCGCGTCTTTCGTTTCCGGCTCATTTTGACTCAGCAGGCTCCAACCCATGGCCGCCAGCACGAGTCCACCAGAGACCTGCATGACAGGCGGAGAGATACCAAAAAACCTTAGCATCGCCGTCCCGACGAGTTCGATCGTAAGCAGGAAAAGGGTTGTTCTGATTGCTATCTTCAGCGCAATTGTCCGATACACGGCAGGAGGTGCAGCCCCGACGAGGCCCATGAATATCAGTGCGTCGCCCAGCGGATTTACCAGCGGCACCAGCGCGCTGAAGGCAAGCCCGAAAAACTTACTCAACTCCGCCACAGCATAACAGGATAGGGGTGTGGTTCGTATATCGCCGACTGTCGAGACGTACAGTAGAAGCGATTGATTTTTCGAGGCTTTCATTTTGCTATTCGGCGGAGGCATCGGCTTAAAACGCGCTGCTCCAGAAGTTTCGCCGCTCATGCTTTGCTTGGGAACAGTGCTCTGGGCCGGGCCTGTCAGTTTCAAAGGCGTTGTTTCATCTTCGCCCGTGAGAGTCTTGAGGCTCATGCACATCTTGGGGCATCGATGCATCTTTCTTAACCCGATGCTGGCACTTTTGGCAGTACCGCTCTCTGACACAACTGAAATAGGATTCCTGGAACAGTTGGAGGAAATGTCATGAAGCGCGTATTTTTAGCGGCTGTACTGGCTCTGGCTTTGCCCTTGGCAGCTTATGCGAAGGGTGTGGAATTCAACGACCTCTTCGGTACTCTCACCGGAAGCTCAGCAGGCCTTACTCTTACCGGTTCCACGCTTACGGAAGTCGACGGCCTCAGCGGACTCGGCCTGATTCAAGGCGCGTTGGGCAGCGTGAGCTTTACGACGGGCATGCTGACATCGGGGAGTCTGATCAATGGCGGCACGTTCGCCGCCGGCGGAACTTTTACCATCACCGGCAACGGCACGGGCGGCATTCCGAACGGCGTGATCTTCAGCGGCGCGTTCAGTAAACCCGTGAGTTGGACCGAAGTAACGTCGGGCGGTGCAATCAATTACATCCTGACCGGCGCCATCTCGGGCACTTGGTACGACGGGCCCAAAGCGAATGGCGCGACCGCGCTGATTACTGTCAACGCCGGCAAGAACGGGTTCGCTGGATCGCTGACCTTGGGTACCGGCGAAACTATCCTCAACACCAGCGCAGTGCCTGAGCCCGGTACTCTGCTATTGCTCGGAACCGGGTTGGTCGGTCTGGCTGGAATTGTTTGCAGGGAGCTGAAAGCCTAACCTCAAGCTCTATTCGCCTATTAGAAAGCCCCGCTCCGATGTTGAGCAGGACTCGATGTTTGCCGTTCGATGCTTGGACTCGACTTGTAAGACTTCAAAAACAGCCAATACCGACCCGAATAACAGGCGACTGCTTGGGATTAGTTGGCGTTAAATCGCCATCTCTAACAATGTCGGCGGTGTCGGTGTCAATCTCTTTTCGAGCACGCGACGGCAAGCACTCGAAGAAGCGCTATTACGCCCTCATGGATGGTTTGCGCTTTCCAACCTGGGCTCTGCAACAATGGACGGAGAGATCCGACCGAAACACCGATACTGCCACCAGAGAACCCGTCAATGTAGGCAGAATTCACGCCGATGACTTCGCCGTCTGAGTTGAAGACCGGACCGCCGCTACCGCCGTGCGCTGTTGCCGCATCGTAGATCAGCATTTCACCGATCACATCCCCGAGATGTCCGCAGGTGCTCAAGGGACGAATCAAAGATCGTGCGGCTAACTCACTAACCACACTGATGTCGTTGGGCCGGTCGGCGAGAGGCTCGTGAATCGAAGCGGGGGACTTCGCAATCATCCCGGCAACGCCCATGGGATAGCCGATGACATCGATGAACTGTCCGGCAGAAGCGGGTGATTTCGCGAGAGGCAGTATAGGGAGCCCACGGAGCGCTTCGGAGTCTTCTGCTCGCAGGACAGCAACGTCGGAACTCTTCGAAACGGACACTTGCGACAACTGGACTGGCGTCAACCAGCCGGGGAAAAAGATTACGAGGTTCTCCACCATTGGGATGGCGCCACGCCGGATCAGTTTTTCAGCCTCTGGATCTCCGTACCAGGGCTGCGCTATGTGGCGGTTGGTGGCGATCAAATGGTCGCCAACCAGGAAACCTGTGCCTGAAACGCGTGCCCTAATTTCCGGATGCTGATTTGCGAACCCTACATGATAGACGCCATAAACGTAACCGATCGAATTGCGGTAACGGTTTAGCACGAGGGCAGGCATTGATTGTTCTTGCCGGAGCTGTTTGATTTGTGCAGTCAACTCATGAATTTGAGTTCGCAGATCGTCGCGAGATGCGCCTAGGAAAGCCGTTGGGGCATCGTGAACCATGGCAATCGCGCCCAACAGCATAAGAACTCCTACAGCGACTTGCACCGTACGGCGTCGACTTCCGCAAACGATGGTGTTGGAGTTCTTGATCTGAGCTTCAATCATGAAAGGTTCGTTGGTTAGGTAATCCCGGCGTTGCTCAGTTATAGTTTCTGCCCCGTCTTGAAGCGCAAGTCAATGTGGTTGTGTTAGTTACGAAGGCACTCCTCACATCTTTCTTGCCTCACGACAATGTCACGCCAGCAGTTCCTTTCGGGCATCCATTCCCTTCGGTAAGTCAAGCGATAGAGAACTTCCTTCCACTCCCCAATGGGTGTGCGCCATACCATGACTGAATACTCCACGGCCTCTGTACTCCTCGTCTCGGAATTTGAGAAACGTCTCGGTCCCGAGCTGGTGTCGTAGCGTGCCGTCTAGCACGCCCCTCAGCAAGTGGGGAAGGACCGAAGGACCGAGACAAGTACAAAAATAGGTTGTGTGTGGCTCGACGTCGTTGCTCTGCAGCAATGACCCGAGCCCGCTTGTGGACAGTTTCCGGCTTGCCGACCAACCGTGTGACCTGTCGCGGTCACGAATCATTCCACATCTGAAAGGACGGAGTCGGGAACCGCTCAGTTTTTCATTCCACTAACGCACGCTGAACACGGCGAGTGTCTGGGCCGGCAGTGAGACGTGCACTTTGCCGGTTACAAGTTCCGCGGAGGTCTCGCCAAATATCGTCTGCAACTGGTGGGCAGTTTCAAGCGGCGTGTTTTCGTCGGGGATATCGAGCTCGAGCGCCTTCGGGGCGTTGTTGTACACGATCAGCAGCTTTTCTTCCGGCAACTCGCGCAGGAAAGCGTAGTAAGTGTCGTCCCATCCGATGTGCCACTGCTTTCCGGTACGCAGGGCGGCGTGGCCCTTGCGCAGCGCCAGCAGCGACTGCAAGTAGGCGAATACATCTTGTTGTTCGGCAGTGCGGCCGCTGGCGGTGAAGGCGTTGCGCGGATCGCCGGGGAAACCGCCCGGGAAGTCGCGCCGGTTGTCGGGGTCGTCGCCGCCCGGCATCGCAATTTCGTCGCCGGAATAAATTTGTGGAATCCCGCGCAACGTCAGCAGAAGCGACAATGCGGCTTTTAGCTTGGCCGGGTTGCTCCCTTCTTCACTCACGAAGCGCCGGTCGTCGTGATTGCCGATGAAGGTGACGAGCATCTCTGGATGCGGGTAGAGTTCGTCGTGCCGAAGAACTTCGATGATTTTTTCCATCGGTGCGCCCTTGATGACCACGTCGCGCAAGGCATAGCAGAGCGGGAAGTCGAAGACCGTGGCGAGGCCGGAGTCGATGCCATCGAACTGCTTTCGTCCGCCTTCAAAAAACGATGTGATGGTCGAATCGCCATCCGCCACTTCACCGACGCCGTTGATCCGCGGATAGACCTGGCGCAATCGCTCGTGCCATCCGCTCCAGAACTGGCGCGGGGAATAAGGAAACGTATCCAGGCGGAATCCATCCAGTTGCGCGCTCTCCGTCCACCACATCGCATTCTGCGCCAGGTAGAGGGCGAGCGCGGGATCGTCCTGATTCAGATCGGGCAGCTTGTTCGCGAACCAGCCGTCAAGCGTGTTGAGATACTCGCTCGGCGAAGCGTGCGGATCGACCAATCCGGAGAAGTTATAAGACGCTTCCAGATGGTGCGCGGGCGTGCCATGAAACCACATCGGCGTCGGTGGGTCGTTGGCCCAGGGATCATGCGGACCCGTGTGATTGACGACGTAATCGATCAGCACCTTCATGCCCAGTCGGTGAGCATCGGCCACCAGAGCTTGGTAATCCTGCATGGATCCCATGTGGTCGTCGAGGGCGTAGAAATCGACGACGTGGTAGCCGTGGTAATCGGAGTCGGTGTTCTTCCAGACTGGAGTGAGCCACAGCGTAGTAACACCGAGGTCGTGCAGATATCCAAGATGGTCTCGAATCCCGCGCAGATCGCCACCGTGGTACGCCTTGGGCTGACTGCGGTCATACACCCCGGTCGAACCGGCGGGCCGGTCGTTCGACGGATCACCATCCGCGAAGCGGTCGGGCATGATCAGGTAGATGACGTCGTCGCGAGAGAAGCCTTCGAAGCGTCCGCGGGAGTCGGCGCGAGCCCGCAGAGGGATGCTGACCTGCATCGATCCGCCAGCCGATAACATCCGCAAGCTAACATTTCCCGGCTTCAGGTCGGGGCTCAAGCGCAGATGGACGAAGAAATAGTGCCCATTCGCGGACGCATCTGAGCCGAGAACTGTTGCGCCGACGGTCGCGCTCTCGACGCGAGCGCCGTCCAGGTGTTCGCCAGTGAGGAGTAGCGTGAGCTCAGGTGTGTAATTGACCCACCAGTTTGGGGGTTCGATCTTGTGGACTACGGGGGACTGGGCCGCTCCCAACGATGCCAACGAGTAGAAGCAGAAGGCGAGGGTCAACCATCGAAGGCGAGCCGAGTCGGTTTTCATGGCGGTGGTGGAGAGAAGCGGGGAGAGCGGAGAACCGCTCTCCCCAAGGTTAGTGTTAGAAGGTTACCCGGAGTGAGAGCTGAATCTCCCGCTCGCTCGCATAGCGCAGGCTGGTCACTTCGCCGAATTGCCCTCCGTCATTCATGTTCCCATCCGGTTGGCTGAACTGCGGCGTGTTGGCTATGTTGAAAAATTGACCAGCAAGCTCTCCGCGGAAGCGCTCCGTGAAGTTGAAGCTCTTGCTGATAGCCAGGTCCATTTCCTTGATGCCCGCGCCGGTAAATGGATTCCTGGGCCCTGTACCCGGGGCAATGGGAGTATTGGAGCCCGGATAGTTGGTCGCTCTTTGGAAGGCTGTTGTGTCAAACCACTCGTGTGGACTGTTGGTTTGATGCAGTGTCCCAACGAGGTTCGGGCGTGTACTCGGATTGCTGCAATAGTCGCAGACAACGTCGAACGGGAAGCCACTGGCAAGCGTGAGAATCGGACTCGCCTGCCAGCCACCCAACATGGCATTGAGAATGGGGTTCCAGTCATGGCCGAACTGGCGTCCGCGCCCGAAAGGCAATTCGTAGAGGGCGTTGAACACGAAGCGGTGGCGCTCATCGAGATTGGAATTACCGCGTTCCTTGGTTTGCCATTGGAAGGGATCAACCACGTTGCCACCGTAACGAAAGTCTGTGTCAAATCCAGCCTGAGTATTGTCGATTGTGTGCGACCAGGTATACTCTCCGGTGAATTGAATTCCTCGGGTCAAGTGGCGTTCCACCTCGACGTGCAAGCCGTGATAAATGGAATTGCCGCTCGTGTCGTTTACCGGCACCGTCCCCAGCCCGGGGAAGGGATAGACCGACTTCGTGTCATAGAACGGGCGATTTACGTCGTAAAAAGTGGAAAGATGCGTTCCCTTACTGCCGACGTAAGCCAGAGTCATTGCCGTTTTTGAATCAAGCTGATGTTGCAGTTGAAGGTTCCACTCCTGCACATTCGAAGTGGTGTCATGCGGTAACCAGCCGGTCAAGCTTACGTTTTGCGGGTGCGTGAGACTTATAGGCAAGCTTGCCTTGCTCGGGAAGCCGCTGGCGGTAATGGCACCGATATTCGGCGTTCCGTCAGCATTGGGTGTCGTTAATCCACCGAGAGTCAACAACGTTCCGCTGCCGGCAGAGAAATACCCGCCGCTCGTGAGGGCGTTCTGATAAGAGTAGTAGGCACTGCCGCCAAAGGGCGCGTTCTCTGACATCTGCTTATCGATGCCTTCGCGATCGATGAAGTAGAAGATACCGTAGCCACCACGGACGACCGTTTTCTGATCTCCAAACAAGTCGTACGCAAACCCGATGCGCGGAGCGAAATCATGCTTGGGATTGGTCAGCGTGCTGTCCGAAACGCCGTTCTGACCCGCCAGGAGGATCGCTCCCGTGGCCACGTCAAAGTTCGCCATACGGTTGTTGATTTCCGTGGGCCAGGTGTACAGGTCATAGCGTAGTCCGAGATTGAGAGTTAGACGGTTATTAACGCGGTAGTCGTCCTGGCCGTAAAACCCGTTCTCCCAGCTGCGGGTGTGGAAGTATCCGTTCGAGGGACCGAATTGGTAGTCATTGATCCAGCCTGCGATAAGGTCTGCCTGCTCCCATCCGGTTGACCAGGGCTGGGTCTCATTTGCCTGAAAGTAACCTTTCCCGGCAATCGGGTTGAAGAAGGTGACCTGTCGCCAAATAGCGTTGGCGCCGAACTTGAACGTATGGCGGCCTTTTACCCAAGACACGTTATCCGCGATCTGATAGGTGTCTTCGGGAACAAAGTAGTCGCCGTAATCGCCGGTGTAGGAAAGCTGGCTCCCGTTGTTTCCGATCAGCGCCCCTCCGCCGAGCAGCGGGCCGGTATTTGCGTTGGGAATGCCCAGGTTAGCGGAAATGTTTTGGCTGCCCAAAGGAGGCTCATAGCCCAAAAATGAGCGCACATAGCCCATGCGGAACTCATTGACTACCGTGGTTCCAAAGGAGTGTGTTTCCCCAAGCACGATACTGCGTGGATGTTGAAATTGAAAGCCAGAGCCATAGCCGGCAGGCAGAGCCGGCAGTTGGGAGGTTGTGGTGTCCGTATCCTGCCCGTAGCTGTAGCGGGCAAACACCTGGTCCTTCGCACCGAGAATGTAATCAAGGCGCACGTTGAAATCATTGTATTTCTGGAGTTGGACGCGGTCTGGCTGGAAATTGTTTTCGAGACACATTCCGTCTCCACCGGTCGCCGTCGCAGCCAGCGTGCAGCGCGGGTCGGTGCCGCTGATCCCAGGCAGCGGGAAGGCATTCAAGTAATTCTTTCCGGCAGGAACAAGCGCCGTAAGAATATTCCCTGGAACCGGAACTCCACCACCACCTGGATAGTTGAGTTGAATCGTGGTCGGTCCCTTACTATTGGGCGGCGTAAACAGCAACTCGGAGAAATTGCCGGTGCGCTCCAAAGCCGTGGGCACTGTAATCGGCCCATCCAGCAAGGGACGTGATTGCCGGACTCCCTGGTAGTCACCGAAGATGAACAGCTTGTTCTTGATGATAGGGCCACCGCCGGCAAACCCGAACTGGTTCCGATGAAATGGCGTTTGCGCTGCACCTGAAAAATAGTTGGGGTTGGCGTCGGCATCGGTATTCCGAATTTGCCAGAAAACGTCTCCGTGATACTCGTTCGTGCCGGATTTGTAGGTAGCGTTGATTACGGCCCCGCCAGCGCGGCCGTACTCCGCAGGCGCTACGTTGGTGTCGACACGGAATTCCTGAATGGCATCAGGGTCGACAAAGAATACTATGGTGTTGACGAGCGACTCATTGTTGTCAATACCGTCAAACAGGAAATTGTTCGCCTGCAGGCGAACACCATTGGCTGAAATCGCACCACCACCGCTCTCGGCGTAGCGAAAGGTTTCAGCCTGGTTGCCTGATCCCTGCTGAGTGTTGCCGGGCTGTCCGCGCGTGACGCCCGGAACCAGTGCTGCCTCGTCCAAGAAATTACGCCCATTCAATGGGAGGTCCGTGAGTTGCCGCCCAACGACAATCTCACCAATACCCGATGTCGCCGTGTCGACAATAGGAGTCGCCGCGGTAACTTCGACGGTTTGGGTCGTCGACCCGGGTTGCAGCGAGAAATCCACATTGATTACCTGCGCGGTCTGCAAGACGACATCCTTAATCGTCCTTTCAAAATTAGGCTGATCGACTTCAACCTTGTAGGGCGCGGGATCCAGCGCTGGCAAGCTAAACAGCCCTACCGAGCTGGTGGTCACGGTGAATGTACGACCGGTGCCTTGATTCGTGATGACAACGGAAGCACCTGCTATTACCGCCCCTTGGGCGTCCATCACGGTTCCTTGGATCGTTCCGGCGCTCGACTGGGCAAAAGCGGAGCCGGTCAAGGCCAACATCAGACCCAGTATGAAAACGATCTTGTTCTTCATGTTTCCTCCAGATTTTTGGCTCGGCAGATCATCAGTTTCGTGAGACCGCCGAAAATCTTAATCTTCGATTGCAAGAGCTGCAGTCGGGCAAGAACTGCGTGCGGAGACGAAAAGTCACAACGGGACGCACGGAGACCTGCTCGAACTTAATAAAATGTGCAAGTTTTGGTACAAAACGATTCCGAATGCAGGTTTCACTAGGTCTTTAAACAGTTACAGGAGTAAAATGCTGCTGTTGTAGCAGGATACGATCCCCTGTTACGTCAATGTTAAATGGCTGTGACACACACTTTCGCCCCTTCGCCCGAACAGTTCTTCCAAGAAATAGATAACATTATTAAAAGTCATAGCCTGCGGGGTTCCGAGTCCCTTTGCAAGCTGCTGCAATACCTCGCAAAACAGTCCCTCGATCATCCCGACGCGCCGTTGAAGGAGTATCAGATTGCCACCGAAGTGTACGGGCGGCCCGCGGACTTTGATCCGCAATCTGATTCAACCATCCGAGTGCAAGCCGGACGGCTTCGTGTGAAGCTGGCCGAGTACTATGCCGGGGAGGGAGCGGCGGATCCCATCCTGGTCAAAATTCCGAAAGGAAGCTATCACCTCACCTTCGAGGCTAGGCCGCCTGAGCCGCAAACGCTGCCGCCGCACGAGGCGCCGTCGCTGAGCGTTGCGGTCGAAACCGTCCCGGCACACTGGCGGATTGCCGTGGTTTTGCTCCTGGTCGGCCTCATTACCTCGCTGATCGTTTTGGGCAGCCTGCTATGGAACCGGAAACTGCCCGAGCCCGCGATGGCGGCGCCCACCGCACCGCGGGCCACCGGTCCTCTCGCTGCGTTTTGGCGTCCCTTTACGTCTGGAGTCGAGGAGCCTTGGGTGATCTTCAGCAACGCCGCCTTCGTTGGACGGCCGGAGACGGGCATGCGCTACTACAATTCGCGTCAGGATTCGAAGAGCGCGGTGTACGACCACTATACGGGTGTGGGAGAGGTGTTGGCCGTCCACGCGCTCGATGATGCGTTCGGCACGCTGGGACGGAGGATCCGGGTGAAGCGCGGGAGCTTGTTCTCACTCGACGACGTGAAGAACACCAACTTGATCTTTGTCGGTTCTCCTTCAGAAAATCTTTCGTTGCTCGATATTCCCGGCACGCAGGAATTCGTTTTTCAAAGGGTGGCATCGGGTCCGCGTCAAGGCGATCTTGCGATCGTCAGCAAGCATCCTAAGCCGGGCGAGGCCAGCACTTACCTCGCCAGTCCTTCCAACGCCCCGCTGACGGAAGATTATTCTGTCGTCGGACTGGTGCCGGGAATGGGTTCAGGTCGGTTCGTGATGATTCTGGCGGGAACGACCACGTTCGGGACGCAAGGCGCGGTGGAGTTTGTTTGCCGCCAGGAGTCGGTGGAAAAATTGTTGCATGAGATTCCGGGCTCCAGTACGGGACCGATAAGGCCTTTCGAAGCGCTGGTCAGAGTGAAGATCGCTCGCGGTGTGCCGGTAGAAACCGAACTCGTCGCCGTGCGCGCACGGTGAGTTGTTCCGTCTGCCCTCGTCTCCGATGTCACGTAGTCGAAATTCCCACTCAAGTTGAGATCAAGACTTTGCGGCGACGGCATGGCCCGGAAGCGAACCGCTCGGATGCCGCAGGTCGTACAAGTCCTGCACGCGCTGCGTCAGCACCGCCGCCAGCATGAAGAAGATTCCGCCCGCCACCACTGCGGAAATCCGGTTGTTGTTCAGCAGATGGCCCATGACCCAGCCGAAACCAAGCGATGCCGTGATCTCTGGAATCACGATGAAGAAGTTGAAGATCCCCATGTAGACTCCGGTCTTTCCGTGGGGCAGCGATCCGGCAAGAATGGAGTAGGGCATCGAGAGCGTGCTGGCCCAGGCAACTCCGACTCCGGTCATGGAGAGCAACAGCAGATACTTGCTGTGAATCACGGCCACGGAAAGCAGTCCCAGGCCGCCGCATATCAGGCAGAAACTGTGGGTTGCCTTGCGCCCATACCGCCGGGCGAGCGCCGGCAGCAGGAATGAAAATCCGAAACACACCAGCGAGTACATCCCGAAACAAACGCCCGCCCACTCCACTCCCGCGGAATATAGAGGAGAATTCGTGTCGGATGCGCCGAAGACATTGCGCGCCACTGCCACCGGAAAATAAAGCCACATGCAGAACAATCCCAGCCACGTGCAGATCTGGACCCATGCGAGTTGCCGCATAGTACGGGGCATCTCGCGGATTGACGCCACGATTTCTCGAGCGCCAGCGGCGAAGCCCGCGCGTTCACTCTTTTTTTTTTGAAATTCTGCGAGATTCTCTGGCGGGTACTCCTTCGTCGTAAAAATGGTCCAAAGTACAGCACCCAGGAACGCCGCTGCGCCAATGTAAAAAGAAAGACGCACGGTGAAAGGAATCGTCCCTGTAGCCCTGGTTCCCGCCACGTGAAAAACATTGGTCAGCAGGTAAGGCAGCGCCGAGGCAATTACCGCACCAAGACCGATGAAGAGGCTCTGCATGGCAAAACCCCGGGTGCGCTGAGATTCCGGCAGCAGGTCGGCCACAAACGCACGAAAGGGTTCCATGCTGATGTTGATGCTGGCGTCGAGAATCCATAGCAGGCCCGCTGCCATCCAGAGGGTGGAACTGCGCGGCATCAGGATGAGCGCCATCGAACTCAGAATCGCGCCGGCTAGAAAGTAGGGACGGCGCCGGCCCAGCCGGCCCCAGGTGCGGTCGCTGGCGTGGCCGATGATCGGCTGCACGATCAATCCCGTCAGCGGCGCTGCCAGCCAGAGAATCGGAATCTGATCGGCCCGCGCGCCCAGATATTCGTAGATGGCACTTATGTTCGCCATCTGCAATCCCCAGCCAAACTGGATGCCGAGGAAGCCGAAGCTCATGTTCCAAATCTGCCAGAACGTGCGTGGTGGTTTGTCCATGGATTCTCCTGAGGACGACTGTTCCGGTCGAGGATGGTTCCTACCGATCGTACAGCGTGACCAAGGATCGAAGTCTCGCGCTCAACTCGCCGCTCAATAACGCCATTTCCAGTTCCCGCTGACGGTGCCGGGAAGATTCATGCGCGCTGCGCTGCCAAGGCCCAGCACATCCTGCAGCGGGACAATCGCAACGTCAGCGACCGAAGCCAGCACCGCCCGGATCATGACCCAGTTGATCTCGGAACCGGCAAATGCGGAGAAGCACTGGTACGGAGAATCGCCGTATCCGGTGGGATGCAACGGCAGCACCTGCCACAAGTTCTGTCCGGCGGCGAAGAGGAAATCCGCGAATTCGTGAGAGCAGGGGCCGAGATCACCGATGCCGAGGCGGCCGGGCAGAGAAGTGAAGTGCAGCTGAATTCCACTACATCGCGGAAATTTCACTCCGTAACAATACGCAGGTCTGCGGCGTCAGGGCAAGGCGCTTGCCATGCCTAAGGTCGACGATCGAGCATGGAGAGAGAGGGATTCGTCCGTGCGGAGATGGCCAAAAGGGTTCTCCGTAGGACCACTGTCGGGCCGCGAGGTACGAGAAGCCTATCCTATTTTATGGACTCTAGAAGAGCTCGCGCTTCGTGCGGGCACACCGGTGGTGTATTCACTCGTAGAGCACCTCGCAAGAATCAACCATTACTTTTCTATGGCCGCAGAACCCAAGGTGGCCATTGAGCGCGACTCGCAAAGGCACCAAACATTGATTGGCTCTTGCCCAAATCGCCGCCTCATCGAGATGATCGAGGGCCAGAGATCGGCGGTGAAACGGTATGAGCATGTCTACATGCTTGATCCAAGTCTCATTTCGGAATCAGCGCGTCAGCACCAAAAAATAATCGACGCGATCGTGCTAAAGAATATCGAAGCCGCTGGGCGAGAATTAGTCGAGAACTGGAAGTTTAGTATGGACATACTCCTGGTCCGGCTGGGTGAACCATAACCTGCGCTCGATGAACTCGATAGCCCAGGCCCGGTTTGCATTCTCTAAGGGTCTCTGCCCGATGCGGAGATGCGGCGTCGATTTGATTGCTTCACTACCACACTAGCCAAGAAGATCAGCACTGTGCATCGTTTCGCCGACTCGCCCCTTTTTTGCCTGCTAAACATCCAATCCACGGAAGTGAATACGTGGTAGCGGGTCAGAAGTCCCCTTGGGGGCCATGACCAGCCCCGTCAGGTGTCTTCCAGTCCGAGGTTGTCGTTCACGGCTTGGCTGAGTTTCTGCTTGCAGCCGAGATAACGCTCAGTGGTCTGAACCGAGGCGTGTCCAAGCAGAAACTGAATCTGCTCAAGCTCTCCGCCTGCCAGATGGCATAACCGCGCGCATGTGTTGATTCTTGGCGAAATGTCTTTCAGGTTTCCGACACCCAAGCTGTGCTCAGAGCGGCTTGAATCTCTCGAATCCGCCATCGCAAGCGCGCACGGTTGCCTCTTTCTCGGTTAGGGGCGATTCGCTGGCTCCAAGTGGGCATCGTGGATGGCTCACATGAGAGTCGGGGCCAAACTATTTGGGGGTTTCACCCCGGTTCGCGTCGTCCTGCACGGACTTCGTCGTAGCCGATTTGTCGATCGTCGACCTGGGGGACAGACCACATGCAGCTGGGGGATTTGTCATCTGCTTGGCGAATACACGGTAGCTCGGGCCGCCCGGATGCAACGTCGACCAGTATCCCGACCGGGTCAGCAAGGGTTTGTGCTGGACGATGATCTGGTTGAACAGAATCTTCACTCCACATTCGAGATTGTTCTTCGGCTGGAGAATAGTTTTTGCCGGATCGTTCGCTTTTAGCACACGGTCCGCTTGCCAATTGAAATCGCAGCCGTAGCGCTTCTGGTCTGCGTACGCAAGCTGCAACAATCCTTGACTGCGCATGGCCTTTCCTCCCAGCTCATCGTGTTTCGTGACTTCCGGCTTGGTGTGACGGACGCTCGTGTTCGGATTCAGGCCGGCTTCAGCACCCGCCAGCGCCTGGAAGAAGTAAGCCCAAAATGCGCGTTTGTCGGTTTCGCCCATCTCGTAAAATCGCGGGCAGAATCGACGGATGCCCTGCGGGACCTGCGAAGAAAGCATTTCGGGCGGTAGCGCCTTCTCGATGATCTGGTCCCATTGTGGATTCCAGGGAGTCCCACCGAGCTCGACCTTCTTCTCATCGATGGGGGTCGGCGGGGCTGGTTTGGTGGCCTGCGCATGCGAAGCTGTGGCTATTCCCACGAAGAATACGAGACTCACGATGAACGATGTCTTCCGCGCAGAGATACTCATGGTCACCGGCCTCCGCTACGAATCGATACGCTAAACTTGAAAGTCAAGCCATCTTGCAGTCTTTTGCGCGGCGCGTGGCTTTTTCCGAGCTGCCGCGGCAGTTTTTCCCGCTTTGGCTGCGGCTTCAACCGGAGATGGCAATTCCGGCCTGGGCTGTTTTCGCAGTGCGATGGTGGCCATGGTGCAGGTCTGGATGCGCGCAGCTTCTTCTCCCATCCGCAGCTGAGAGTCTCCAAGTTTTCGTCGCTCGTCCTCAAGGTATGCCGGAATCGTTTTGCGTGTCATGGCCGCAGTGTGGCAGAACTATCCCGCTCCAAGCTGTCCAATTTTGGCCACCCGGTGACAATTCTCAATGAGGCGAGGTTCTCAAAGTTTCAAGGTTTCAAAGGTCTTAAGGTTTCAGAGTTCGATGTTCGAAGCATGCCTCATGGTGTAAGCCTTGCAACTCTGAAACCTTGCAACCTTGAAGCTTTGAAGCCCCGTCTTCCCCGAGCTTTTCAAAACAATCTGAGGAAGTGAGCAATTTTGAACAGTCACACGATGGTGGGGAGACTAGCGTGGAAAATCGCTTAATAAGCGATCAACTGGGTAAATGACGGGAGTCGATTTATCGAGGCTGGGATGTTCTATTCCATTTGGTTACTTGCCGCAGCGCTGGCCGGTTGGGCCGCTGGCAAGATCGCAGGGGACGACGGATTCGGAACATTTGCTGACATTCTCCTCGGAATCACGGGTGCTTTCGTGGTTCGTTGGTCCCTGGAGAACATCGGCATTTCCCTGAAAGATGTGTACCTGCTTGTGTTCTCGATCTGGGGCGCAGCCGCATTGCCAGCTGCTGTGAGGCTTGGGATCAGACGCCGCAATCGGTCAAAAGCGCGCTCCCGACTCGAAAGCAATTAGCCAATGGTGATGATGCTCGCATCCAGCTTCCATCATGACTGTCCGGCTTCGCTGGTGCTTGGCAGGATGCTTTTATGGCCCGCAGCAAAGCTCGGACGACTGACGGAGTTGCCGACACTTTGGAGTGAAAACGTGAACGACAAAGTAGGTAAAGTAGAGAAGGATAAGTCGACGTTCGACTGGATAACTGAGCGTTCCTCATGCTCTCTACCGAATGTATTCAAGAAACTCAGGTTGCAAGCTGAAGAGGACGTTAAGACGCGCAACGCCCTGCGCCCCAATAATTCCCCTTATAAGTTTTCGGTGGCGGACACTGGCGGCGACTTTACGGTTCTTCTAGAAGCCAAAGATGTGCACAGGTCAGTAATATTGAGCCTTGCCGAGCGTGCGATTTTAGTGCGGGATGACAAAGGCAACCCGATGTTTGAGGTCACCCTGACCTTTACTGAAGAGGGTGAGTGCAGGCTGAATGTTAATGGGGAGGAGCGCGACTTTTGGCAGGTGCGACGGATGGCTCTTGAAGAGCTATTGTTTCGAGGCTATTAGGCTGGGGTTCCTTTTGGGCACAGGACGCAAAATCAGCGTCAACACGATTGCAACAACTCACCAATTATCAACAACAGGAAGACCAGCAAAGGAGGAATAAAGTGTCAGATCAAGAAAATCGCAACCCACAACACAGCGATGCGCAATGCGCAATTCAAGAATGGCGGTTCCGAGCACCTCATGGTTATTCTAGACGGGGAGGTCCGAGGTCCAATGACAGGCTGTGATTCCAGTTGCAGCTTGCCCGAGAAGCTTAGCCCGGCAAGATCTCTTTAAGCGCCCACTCAATCCTATCGACTTCTTCGCGGATCACTCTGATCGATTGTTGGTTTTTCAAGGGGTGGGCTACCGTAGCGATTCCTTCCACAGCGCCTCGTATTTGATGATTCCGAGCCCAAATGAAATTGAGCCTTGCCCTTCTCTCCTTGCGATTTCTGTAAATGCCGCCGATGAACTTAGTGGCGAGCCAGGCAAACACCAAACCACACAGTACCTCAACCGGAATGCGATCGGTTGCGCCGTCAAACTCTAAAAACAAGAGCCGATACACCGCTTCGCCCATCCCGAACGATGCGAACAATACAGTCACCCCGAACAAATATACTTTTAGGCGCTCCATTGGTTGCAAGCGTATGGAGTCGTCGCTTCCGACACGTGTCCGCACAAAGTTGATGGCCATCCTTCCCCCCAATGATCTGTCAATGTTCCCGAGATCGCAATCAGCGGTAACAGCGCTAGTCTCGCTGAAATGATAACTTGAGATTGCAATCAGCGGGAGGATTCTCTTTAGCCCTTTAGCCGATTGGGTGCAAACCAGTGCCCACCCAGAGCCAAATGCGGAACTCCCCTACATCGTTTCCGGGAGAAGGTGCGCGCTCAGGGTTTCGTAGTTCTGGTACTCGATGGTCAGCGTCGCGCGCCAAGCCGCAAAGTCATGTGCAATCTTGACCAGACAACGCCCCCCAGAACCCCCAATACTCGATAGAGACGAAGACCCAGCGCGCCATAGTGGCGGCTACCTCTTGAGCCTTCGCGATTGAGAGGCTTGACCTCCAACGGAAGGCTGCCCCACATGACCCGTGCAAATCACCCTAGTTTGTCTGTTTACACGCTGCTCTTTCTCTTTCTCCTGCCCGCTGGTTGTTGGGGCCAGGAAGTGCCCGAGAGCCCTGCCCCGCTGGTCATTCCGAACGGCACTCCTGTCAAACTTCAGATGGTCCGGACCATCTCCTCAGCGCACGCTCAAAAAGGCGATCGCCTCGATTTTGTGGTCGTAAAAGATGTGACGGTAGGGGGATTCACGATTATCCAGGCAGGTACCTTCGCCAGCGGTTCGGTCGTTGGAGTCAAAGGTAAGCGCCTCCTCGGAATTGGAGGCAATGTTGTCATCAAGCTCGATTCAGTTGAACTCATCACCGGCGATGAGGTTGCGTTGCGAGCTCGCAAAGAAATCAAAGGAGGCTCCCGTACCAAGCTCATGCTGGTAGAGATGATCGCTACGGGGCTGTTCTATTTACCGGCCGCACCCGTATTCCTCCTTTCCCGCGGCCACGACAGCACTGTCCTGAAAGGCACAGAAGTGACAGCGTACATTAACGGTGATTCTCTTGTGCAGACGGTAAACTTGTTGGGAGCAAGAGAGGGCGTTTCAGAACTAAGCGAGATGATCAGTTTCCTGCCGCCCCGCACGATCGATGGTCAAGGGCGCGAGGGCGACATGCTGAACCTGATCTTCATTGCAAAAAGAGACGACTTGGAACGGGCGTTCGAGCGCGCCGGCTGGGTCAAAACGGAAAAATCAAAGCCTGCGATTTTCTGGCACCTGTTACGGCAGCGGAAACATTATGCCAAGCTGCCCATGGACACGCTTTACGTGTTCGGGAGGGCACAGAATTACTCTTACGCCCTGCCTGACCCGGCTTCGATAGTGGCCCGGCGTCATCACCTCCGAATCTGGAGGACTGATTACGAAACGGATGGCGTTCCTATATGGGTGGGCGCCGCAACTCACGACGTTGCAATTCAAATCGAGATGAAAAAACTTAGGATCGTTCACAGGATCGACCCTCAAGTGGACGCGGAGCGTGATTTCATTGCCGGCAATTTGGCGGACAACACACGTCTGGTAACGCACGAAGAATACCTTCATTGCGTTGATCCAGTTTTCAAGGGACAAACGGCTACCGGCGGGACCTACTATTCAGACAGCAGAATGCTCTTACTGCAACTGCATCAGGTAAAGTCTGGCAATTTCGACTTGCAACTGGATACGTCCATCTTCAAAAGAAGCACCGGCGGTGCCGCGGTATTGATAAATGCGAGTCGCTGAGTGGATTCAGATCGCCTTTTTTTCGATTCTTGTCTTGGCGGCTTGGAGACATCCCCTCGCACGTCGGCGGCGACTGAGGGTCACTGCGTTCGCAACCCTGGCGATTGCGGCCATTTTAGCAACCCGTTTCATGTCCTTCTTTGCGCCACCTCTTTTTTCTTCTGTTGTTCGTGACTGGGTTCCTGCTGCGTTGCTACTTGTAGCGTATTGGCAGATCGGTGAGTTCTTCACAGAACCAAAACAAAGCGTGCAAGCTAGGCTTGCTGCATTCGATCTGTCCTTTTTTGGAGCCGTGCATATCCAACCCGCGAAAACATTAATTGGTCCGCTGCGCGCTCTCTACATGGAGCTTGCCTATCTGATGGTTTATCCCCTTATCCCGCTGGGCGTTGCTGCTCTCTATATTGCTGGTATGCGCCACAATTCGGATTATTATTGGGTGGTGGTCTTGCTGGCTACTTACACTTGCTTCGCGGTGACGCCGTTCGTGCCGGCGCTGCCCCCGCGCGTGTTGACCGGTTACGACATGTTCGAGATTCCGCCCAACAGCGTCCGGGCTTTAAATCGGTGGATACTCCGCCGCGCGAGCATTCAGGCAATCACGTTTCCAAGCGCTCACGTAGCATCTTCCACCGCGGCAGCCCTGGTTCTGCTTCGATTGGAGCCCCGCGTGGGCCTGATCTTCCTTGGGATGGCGCTCAGCATAGCTGTAGCGACGGTCGTGGGCGGCTACCACTACGCCGCCGACGTGCTGTTCGCGTTACTCGTCGCTGTCCTGGTGTTTGTTGGTGCTCTCTGGTTTTGGTAGGAATACAGCAATCGTCTGTCAGCTTCGGATCGGTGGGCAATTCCCCATGGATGAACTTAAGATATCTTCACCTCCGAACTTTGCAATAATCACTACTCGCATAAAGCGTAAAATTCGCGCCATCTCCCGGATGCTGCGGCAAGTCCGCGTCGTCGCAAAGGCCTTGCATTCTCTGCGCCATCCCATCGTCGCGCATATTGTGCCGATCCGGCGCTGCAATCTCTCCTGCACTTACTGCAACGAGTTTGACGATTTCTCACAGCCTGTTCCAACCGCCGCAATGTTGCGCCGCGTGGACCGGCTCATTGAGCTGGGCACAACCGTCATCACCATCAGTGGGGGCGAACCGCTGCTGCACCCAGAACTGGACCAGATCATTCTCCACATTCGCAGTCGGGGGAGCATGGCTACTCTAATCACCAACGGGTACCTGCTCACTCCAGACCGCATCAAGCTCTTGAACCGTGCCGGCCTCGATCATCTTCAGATCAGCATTGACAACGCCGTGCCGGACGAGGTTTCCAAGAAGAGCTTAAAAGTACTGGATAAGAAGCTTCAGTGGCTGGCCCAATATGCGGAATTTCAAGTTAACATCAATTCGGTGATCGGAACATCTGTCCACCATCCGGAGGATGCCGTTCGTGTTGCCCGGCGGGCAGGGCAGCTCGGTCTCGTGACCACGGTTGGAATCATTCACGACGGTGGCGGCCAGCTTCGACCGTTGAGCGAACAACAGCAGCAGGTTTACCAGGAGATTGTGAGCGTAGTTACTAAGTCCTTTTCGACATTCGCGTATTACAGCCAGTTTCAGAAGAACCTGGTTCGCGGACTCTCCAACGACTGGCACTGTCGTGCCGGCAGTCGCTATCTCTACATCTGCGAGAACGGACTGGTACATTACTGTTCGCAGCAACGTGGTTTTCCCGGCATACCGCTCGAGCAGTACGGGGCGGAGCACCTGGAGCGCGAATACCACACCGTCAAGCCCTGTGCCCCCTATTGCACTGTATCCTGCGTACACCAGGTGTCCATGATCGACCAGTTCCGAGTGCAACCGTTAGAGGCACTCAGTCGCTTCTTTCCGCCCAAGTCGGACCAGGAAATGCCCTACGATCTGCCGGTCACGATCCGAGTACTTACATGGATGTTCCTGCCGTCCGCCTTTAGCACCGGCTCCAGACGCCGGCTTTTGACGCGCACTTTCACTCGCGCCGCGTTGTGGTGTCTGAGAGTGAAATGAGACGCGGTTCACTTGACCTTTGCGCCGGCGGATTCGAGAGAGCCGCTTTGAGCCAAAGCAGCCCGAAGGACCCAAGCTTGTGAAAGGCCAAAAGCCGGTATTTCAGGGTGCATCGGCAGGTCAGTCCCAGTGCTCACAGGAGTGAACCACGACGCAGTGCTTCCAAGTTGGGGCGGAACGATCCGTGCCCGTGCGGCTCTGGCAAGAAATACAAGAAATGCTGCGGCGGGCGGCCGTGAAGTGAACGCTTCTCGCTCGCCCTCTGCTTCGTATCCGCTGAATCTTGAAGTGATAGAGAGCGTCTAAGAGGTTGCAGTCGTGAAAAGCAAGTGAGCGACCGAATGGGGATAAATGAGGAGTTCTTGTATGACGAAGGATGAAATCGCCTATTTGCTTCTGCGTGTGACGTTCGGTGCAAATCTCTTTCTCCACGGGTTCTCTCGACTGATAGGGAATCATGTTGCGTTTGCCACCCACATTGAAAAGGAGATGCAGAATACCCCGTTGCCGGGATTCCTCGTGCATTTTGTCGCCGTTGTTTTGCCGTGGTGCGAGGGAGCGGTAGGTCTGTTGATGATTCTTGGGCTTTGGACATCACTCGCGCTGATTGCAGGGAGCCTTCTGATGCTTACGTTACAGATTGGCGCCTGCTTGGCACAAAATTGGCCTGTCGCCGGGGATCAACTGGTGTACGTGCTTTTGTTCTTTGTCTTGCTGACGTATTGCGAGAGAAATCGCTGGTCGATTGATCGGTACTGGGAAGCGCGTACCAGTGCAGAGAAGATCAAGGTTCAAACATAAGATGCAACTCGCCTCCTCAGCCCGAGAAGACATTATCAATATTCCGCATGTGCTCCGCGAGTTATATAGCAAAAACAGCCTTGATATCTGCGACTTCGATTACGTCACCCGCTTCGAGTTGTTTTTGGCCGCCCTCAACCGCGATATCATTCACCTTGATCTTTACCTTGT
>Ga0187856_1000081_pt1 | contig 91473 bp, 87 predicted proteins | sample June2016WEW_8_40_FD_132443 | JGI IMG/M metagenome (GOLD analysis project Ga0187856, IMG submission 132443) | Peatland microbial communities from SPRUCE experiment site at the Marcell Experimental Forest, Minnesota, USA - June2016WEW_8_40 | ecosystem: Environmental > Terrestrial > Soil > Wetlands... | reverse complement strand
TGCGAGCAAAAGGCAGAAGTCCAACTTCGGCCATCGCGCCTCCTGCCTCGATAGCAAACAACAATTTCAAAGGATCGGCTATCTCGAATTTTCATTGTCGTGGCGAGGATGTCAACAGAGCCATGCTATCTCTGAAAGTGATAGTTTTCAACCGTCGCGCCGCGCAGCGCGACGGAGCCATTCGCCGGGGGCGGCGCCCAGTTTGAAAATGCCCGGCTCACGCGGCAGCATGCCTTGCACACGCGTTGAGAAGCTTTACCCGCAGCATGCGACTGCCTCAGGCCGGAAATCTCGCCCGGTGTTATGGCGTGCGCTTCTGGTCCGCGACGCGCTCGCCCGCGCTCAATCCAAATTACGCGAAAATATTTGCTGGGAGAGAGAGCATCGCCGCGAATTCCTTTCGGTGTACTATGTCGAGAAGGTGCGGGCCCGTAGCTCAGCTGGTTAGAGCAGCGGACTCATAATCCGTTGGTCCAAGGTTCAAATCCTTGCGGGCCCACCAATCCAATCAACAAGCTGCGGGTTTTCAGCGGTCGAGCAGCCCGCACTCGCCACTCGGCTAGTCGGCGCTGACGGCCTTTAGCGTCGCCGGCTTCGGTACGCTGTTGATCGTCTTCAGGATGCGCGAGACGATCTGGTAGGGATCACCCTGGGAGTTCGGGCGCCGATCTTCCAAATAGCCCTTATAGCCGTTCTTGATGAAGTTCACGGGCATCCGGATGGAAGCGCCGCGATCCGAGAGACCGAAACTGAACTTGTCGATGGCTTGCGTTTCGTGCAGACCCGTCAAGCGCAGATGATTGTCCGGGCCGTACACGGCGATGTGCTCGGGGATATTCTTTTCGAACGCCGCCATGAGGGCCTCAAAGTATTCCTTGCCGCCTACTTCGCGCATGTATTTCGTCGAGAAGTTGGTGTGCATGCCCGACCCGTTCCAGTCGCCTTTGATGGGCTTGCAATACAATTCAAAATCCACCTCGTATTTCTCGCACAGGCGCCCCATTAGGTAGCGAGCGGTCCATGTGTCGTCCGCGGCTTTGGCAGAGCCCTTGGCGAAAATCTGAAATTCCCATTGGCCCTTCGCCACTTCGGCGTTGATGCCTTCGTGATTGATACCAGCCGCGAGACAGAGATCCAAATGCTCGTCGACAATTTGTCTGGCCACGTTTCCCATATATTTGTACCCGACACCGCAGTAGTAAGGGCCCTGCGGACTTGGGTAACCGCTTTCCGGGAAGCCGAGGGGGCGCCCGTCCTTATAAAGAAAGTATTCCTGTTCAAAACCGATCCACAGGTCGGGGTCGTTCTCGATCGTAGCGCGTGCGTTGGTGGGGTGCGGGGTGCCGTCCGGGTGCATCACCTCGCTGAGAACGATATAGCCGTCTTTGCGGGCGGCATCAGGATACAGAGCCACAGGTTTTAGTATGCAGTCGGACTTATGCCCTTCGGCCTGCATCGTGGAACTGCCGTCAAAACCCCACAGGGCCAGATCGGCAAGCGTGGGAGGATGCCCAAACTCCTTGATTGTAGTCTTGCCACGCAGTTCGGGAATGGGCTTTCTGCCGTCAAGCCAGATGTATTCCAGTTTGTATTTTTTCACAGTATTCGGACCCTCCGTGGGTTGGGGCCATCACAGGCTCGGCCTTCCGTATCATAAACGACGCAACAATGCCGTTGATTCGGCCCAAATGCAAAATACAGAGCCAGGGTCGGTATCGTCAAATTCATTGAATCTATCGACTCCATTCAGTTTATTTCACCCCGCCTTCGTCGTTCTGCTTTGCATCAAGCTTCGTGGACGTCAGGGAGCCCTTGATCTCCGACTGGCCGCTGGGTATAGGAAGTCCCTTAAAGAAAACTCAGTCAGCATCGGGCGCGCTTGATTTCGTCGGCGAGCAAGACGGCTTCGGCGACTTCCTTGATCGACTTGTGGCTCTGCCGGCTCTGCGTTTGCAGGGCTGAATAAGCGTCCCCCTCGCTGAGCTGCAAATCCCGTTGCAAGACTTGCTGCGCCTTCGCCACCAGCTTGCGCGCCTCGGGCAATTCGGAAAGCTTGGTGTTTTCGGACTCGACGTGCGTCATTTCAATTTCGGGTCCCACCAGAAAACCGACCGTCGAGACCAGTTGAATCTCGCGCTGGCTATGCGCGTGCCGCTCGCGGTGCTGCACGTTGATGACTCCCACAAGCTTGTCGCGGCACAGCATCGGTACCGACAGAAACGCCTCGTAGCGATCCTCGGGCAGTTCGTTGAACGACTGGAAGCGCGGATCGAGCATGGCGTCGTGCGCGATGGCCACGGGTTTTCTGTGTTCCGCCACCCAGCCGGTGATTCCCTGCCCCACGCGCAGCTTCAGCCGGTCCACCACTTCAGCGTGCGGATTCTTCGATGCGCGCAGGATCAGCTCGTGGCCTTCGGCGATGTAAATGAAACAGGAATCGCACCGCACCACCGCCGAGACGAAATCAACCGCCAGTGCCAGCACCGTGTGGAGAGGATCGGCGGCCGCGATCCGCTCCCCCAGCTCGTGCAGGAAGCGAATGTCGCGGTCTTCCCCCGATCCAGACTGAATATTCATACTTCACTTTATAAAGCTGGTACTAAAACCCGCAAATTCAAATTCGGATTCCGTGCCATCAGCCTTTGCGATGGTCGCGGTCCGCGTGCAAGAAACCATCTTGCAACGCACCACTGGCGCTGCTACAATGAATATCGTACTGGATTGGTGCTGTATCTCGCGGGGGAATTCTAAGATGGTAAGGCTAGGCAAATTAACAGACTACGGGCTGATCCTGATGACCTGCATCGCCCGTGGAGAGCGTGCGCCCCTGCGCACCGCGCGCGACCTGGCGAAGGAATCGAAGCTGCCCCTTTCGACCGTCAGCAAGCTTCTGAAAGAGCTTTTGCAAAGCGGGCTGCTGATTTCGCATCGCGGGACCAAGGGCGGTTACGTCCTGGCGCGCGAGCCGCACGACATTTCCGTGCTCGAAGTGATCGCTGCTCTCGAAGGGCCGATGGCGCTCACCGAATGCAGCACGGACGTCACCGGGCTCTGCAATCTCGAGCCGTGCTGCCCCATTAAAACCAATCAACAGATCATCAATCAGGCCATCCGAGGCGTGCTCGAAAAGGTGATGCTTTCCGACCTGATGCAGCCTCTCCGCCTGACCAGCATTCAGGATGCGCGCGGCAGAGTGGTACCTAGCATCGCATCCGGGAGAATTCAATGAGTTCGAATTCGGACGCGATTCGCGAGCTGGCTCAGCAGGAATACAAGTGGGGATTCGTCACTGACATTGGCGAAGACCGCGCGCCCAAGGGCCTCAATGAGGGGATCATCCGCCTCATTTCGACCAAAAAGGGCGAACCGGAATTCATGCTGGAGTGGAGACTCAAGGCGTTTCGCCACTGGGAAACGCTCGAAAAGGCGCAGGCCGAACCGAAGTGGGCTAATGTCCATTACCCGGCCATCGACTACCAGGCGATTTCCTATTACTCCGCGCCCAAGCAGAAGCCGAGCCTCAAGAGCCTCGACGAGCTTGATCCCGAGATCCTGAAGACCTATGAGAAGCTGGGCATTCCGCTCGCGGAGCAGAAGTTGCTCGCGGGCGTGGCCGTCGATGCGGTGTTCGACAGCGTCTCGGTCGCGACGACGTTCAAGGAAAAGCTCGCGGAAGCGGGAGTCATTTTCTGTTCGTTCTCGGAAGCCGTTCAGAAGCACCCCGAACTAGTGAAGAAGTATCTCGGCTCTGTGGTTCCCTACACCGACAATTTTTTCGCGACGCTCAACGCGGCCGTCTTCACCGATGGGTCGTTCGTATACGTGCCCAAGGGCGTGAAGTGTCCAATGGAGCTTTCGACCTACTTCCGCATCAACGCCGCCGAGACCGGGCAGTTCGAGCGCACGCTGATCGTGGCGGACGAAGGCGCTTCCGTCAGCTACCTTGAGGGATGTACGGCGCCGATCCGCGACGAAAATCAGCTTCACGCCGCTGTGGTCGAATTGATCGCGCTCGACAACGCGCAGATCAAGTATTCGACCGTGCAGAATTGGTATCCGGGCGACAAGAACGGCAAGGGCGGAATCTACAATTTCGTCACCAAGCGCGGCGCCTGTCGCGGCAAGAATTCGAAAATTTCCTGGACGCAGGTCGAGACCGGTTCGGCGATCACGTGGAAGTACCCCAGCTGCATCCTGCAGGGCGAGAATTCTGTCGGCGAGTTTTACTCCGTTGCGCTCACCAACAATTATCAGCAGGCCGACACCGGCACGAAAATGATTCACATCGGCAAGAACACGCGCAGCACCATCGTATCCAAGGGCATCTCCGCCGGCCACGGCCAGAACACGTATCGCGGCCAGGTGGCGATCCTGAAGGGCGCGACCGGCGCGCGAAATTACACGCAATGCGATTCGCTGCTGATCGGCGATAAGTGCGGCGCCCACACGTTCCCGTATATCGAAGTCAAGAATTCGACTGCGCACATGGAGCACGAAGCATCCACTTCGAAGATCGGCGAGGATCAGCTTTTCTATCTCCGCCAGCGCGGGCTGAAAGCCGAGGACGCCGTCTCGATGATCGTCAACGGCTTCTGCAAGCGCGTGTTTCGAGAACTTCCGATGGAGTTCGCCGTCGAGGCGCAAAAACTGCTGAGCGTCAGTCTTGAAGGCAGCGTCGGATAACTGGGTTTCGGCGAATTTCTGCCCGACAATGGCTGCCGGACAGAAATCACTGCAACTCATTGAAAATAAAGAACGGGCGTACCGGCTGCCCGACAATGAAACCCGGGGTATGGCAAGTGCGAAAAGGACAAACGGAATGAGTTTGCTGGAGATCAAGAATCTGAAAGTCAGGGTCGAGGATCGCGAAATCCTCAAGGGGATCAACCTGACGTTGAATGCGGGCGAAGTTCACTCGATCATGGGCCCGAACGGCTCGGGCAAGAGCACGCTCGCGCAAGTGCTGGCGCGCCGCGAGAATTACGAAATCACGGGCGGTGAAGTGCTGTTCAACGGCAAGGATCTGCTCGCGATGAAGCCGGAGGAAGCCGCGTGCGAAGGGCTGTTCCTTGCGTTTCAGTATCCCGTCGAGATTCCGGGGATCAGCAACGCGTACTTCCTGCGCTCGGCGCTCAACGCGATTCGCAAGTATCGCGGCCAGGAAGAAATGGACGCGATGGATTTTCTTCCCAAGCTGCGCGAAAAGCTGAAGCTGCTGGAGATGGACGATAAGCTCCTCAACCGCTCCGTGAACGAAGCCTTTTCGGGCGGCGAGAAGAAGCGCAACGAGATTTTGCAGATGGCGGTGCTCGAACCGAAGCTCGCCATTCTCGACGAAACGGATTCCGGGCTCGACATCGATGCGTTGCGGATCGTGGCGCAGGGCGTGAATGCGATGCGCAGTCCCGAGCGCACCATTCTCGTCGTGACGCACTATCAGCGCCTGCTCAATTACATCGTACCGGACCGCGTCCACGTGCTCGTCGACGGGCGCATCGTGCGGTCGGGCGGCCCCGAGCTTGCATTGCAGCTCGAAGAAGGCGGCTACGCCGATATCAACTCCGCGTCGCGCGGCGCCAGCCCGGCCTGAAGAAATACATGGGGAACAGCAAGGTGGCCACGGCAACTCAATCATTGCAGAATTACGAACAGAGCTTCGGCGGATTTGAAAAGTCTGCCGCGAGCCGCGAGCTTTCGTGGCTGCGCAAGCTCCGTCAGGACGGGTTCGCGCGCTTCAGCGAAACCGGCTTCCCCACGCTTCGCGACGAAGACTGGCGATTTACAAATCTCTCCGCGATCTCGCAGACGCCTTTTCGCCTCGTCCGCAACGGCCATTCGCTGCCCTCGCGCGAGGACATCGAGCCGTTTCGAATTCCAGATGTTGGCTGCCGTCTCGTCTTCGTGGATGGGCGCTTTGCGCCGAATCTTTCTTCGACCGGCAAACTAGCGCCGGGCGTAACGGTGGGGAATCTTGCGGGCGCGATCACGCGAAATCCCGGCGCAATCGAATTGCATCTGGGCCGCTACCTCAACCTCCAGCGCGATGCCTTCGGCGCGCTGAACACGGCGTTCCTTGAAGACGGCGGATACGTGCACGTCGCAAAGGGCGTTGTGGCCGAAGAGCCAATCTCGTTGCTATTCGTTTCCACCGCACACGATTCGCCCACGGTGAGTCACCCGCGGAACCTGATCGTAGCGGAGGAAAACAGCCAGGCGACGATCGTGGAAGATTACGTCTCGCTGGGCGAAGGCGAGGCCCTGTGCAACACGGTGACGGAGCTGGTCGCGGGCGATCACAGCGTGGTCTCGCACTACATGATCGAGCGCGAGCACTCTCAGGCATTCAACGTTTCGACGCTTCGCATTCAGCAGGGCCGGACGGCGGACGTTGCGTCGCACTCCGTGCTCATCGGCGGGGCGCTGGTGCGCAACAACGTGCATCCGGTGCTTGCGGGCGAGGGCGGCGAATGCCTGATCAACGGCCTTTTCATCGGCACGGGGCGCCAGCATCTCGATAATTACATGCTGGTCGAGCACGCCAGCCCGCACTGCAGCAGCCGCCAGTTCTACACTGGAATTCTCGACGGCCACGCGCACGGCGTGTTTCACGGCCGGATCATCGTCCACAAGGACGCGCAGAAGACCGACGCCAAACAGACCAACCGCAATCTGCTGATCTCCGACAGCGCACAGATCGACACGAAGCCGCAACTTGAAATCTACGCGGACGACGTGAAGTGCACGCACGGCGCAACCATTGGCCAGATCGATGAGAACTCGCTGTTTTATCTGCGCTCGCGCGGAATCGATGAGGCATCGGCGCGCACGCTCCTGCTCGTCGCCTTTGCGAGCGAATGCGTCGAGCGCATGAAAGAAGGCCCGCTGCGGACGCACGTCGAGAAGCTCGTGAGCGAGCACGCGTTGCGGCTCGCCGACCACTCGCTCGGTGCCGGAGGGAAACGATGACGACCGCCGCCAAGAGAATCGACGCGGAACATGCGCCGTCACGCGCGACGCCATCCAGATTCGACGTCGAAAAGGTTCGCGAGGATTTCCCGATCCTGAAGCACACCGTTCGCGGCAAACCGCTCGTCTATCTCGATAACGCGGCGACCTCGCAAAAGCCACGCGCGGTGATCGATGCGATCACGCGCTATTACGAGGGGACCAACGCCAACATTCATCGGGGCGTGCATTTTCTCTCCGAGCAGGCGACCGAAGAATACGAAGACGTGCGCCGGACGGCACAGGAATTCCTGAACGCCGCTCACTCGCACGAAATCATCTTCGTGCGCGGCGCCACCGAAGGCATCAACCTCGTCGCGCAAAGCTACGGCCGCGCGCACGTGCAATCCGGCGACGAAATCCTCATCACCGACATGGAGCACCACTCGAACATCGTTCCGTGGCAGATGCTATGCGATGAGCGTGGCGCGAAGCTGCGAGTCGCTCCCATCAACGACGCTGGCGAGCTGATGCTGGAAGAATTCGAGAAGCTGCTCGGGCCGAGGACGAAGGTCGTGGCCATCACGCACGTCTCGAATGCGCTCGGCACGATCAATCCGATCCGGCGAATCGTCGAACTGGCGCATAGCCATAACGCTCCGGTTCTCGTCGATGGCGCGCAGGCCGTGCCGCACATGAAGGTGGACGTCCAGGCGCTTGATTGCGACTTCTACGTCTTTTCGGGCCACAAAATTTATGGGCCGACGGGCATCGGGGTTCTCTACGGCAAATCCGCTCTGCTCGAAGCGATGCCGCCGTATCAGGGCGGCGGCGATATGATCGCTTCCGTCACGTTCGAAAAGACGATTTACAATCGCCTGCCCTACAAATTCGAGGCGGGGACGCCGGATATCGCCGGCGTGATCGGCCTCGGCGCCGCTCTCAAGTACGTCAGCGACCTTGGAATCGAAAATATCGGCGCATACGAAAATGAAGTGCTGGCGTACGCCACGCAAAAGGTCTCTGCGATCCCGGACATCCGCTTGATCGGCACGGCGAAGGAAAAGGCCGGCGTGCTTTCCTTCGTGCTGGACGCTATCCATCCCCACGATATCGGGACGATCCTCGATCAAGAAGGAATCGCGATTCGCACCGGGCACCACTGTTCGCAGCCGGTGATGAAGCGCTTCGGCATCGCGGCGACGGCGAGGGCGTCGTTCGCGCTCTACAACACGAAGGCGGAAGTGGATGCGCTCGTGCGCGGGATCGAAAAAGTGCGGGAGGTCTTCGCCTGATGTCCGACCTGCGCGATCTCTATCAGGACGTGATTCTCGAGCACAGCAAAGCTCCGCGCAACTATCGCGAGCTTGCGGCCGCCAATCACAAGGCCGAGGGCTTCAATCCGCTCTGCGGCGACCGCTTCACCGTATATCTCCAGCTCGATGGCGATACGATCCGCGACATCAGTTTTCAAGGCTCCGGCTGCGCGATCTCGAAGGCGTCCGCGTCGATGATGACGCAAAGCGTCAAAGGCAAGACGATGGCGGAGGCGGAGAAACTTTTCGGGCGATTCCACGAAATGGTCACGGGCCACGCGGTCGGCGGCAGCGAATCCGAGCTGGGGAAACTGGCGGTCTTCTCCGGCGTCTCCGAGTTTCCCGTTCGCGTGAAGTGCGCCACGCTGGCGTGGCACACGCTGCACGCTGCGCTCGAAGGCAAGCAGGAAGCCATCTCAACGGAATAGACAAATGGGCATGACCCAAATCATCACGCTGAGCCGCGATTGCGAGGCGATCGAAATTCCCAGCGGCGAGAACCGCACTCTCCCCGCAGGCGCCGGCGTGCGAGTGCTGCAGTTTCTCGGCAGCGGTTGGACCGTGTCGAGCACGCTCGGAATGTTCCGCATCGACGTAAAGAATGCGGACGCGCTAGGCCTCACGCCTCCCGTGGCAAGCGAAGCTCCCGGTCCGCAAGCGGAATTCAGCGAAAAGCTGGTGTGGGATCAGCTGAAGACGGTCTTCGATCCGGAGATCCCGGTCAACATCGCGGATCTGGGTTTGATTTATTCCTGCGTGACAGCGCCGCTCGAACAGGGCGGCCACCGGATCGACATCAAGATGTCGATGACGGCGCCCGGCTGCGGCATGGGCAACGTGCTCAAGGCCGACGTCGAGACCAAGCTCGCCAGCCTGCCCGACGTGAAAGAAGTTCACGTCGAAATCGTTTTCGATCCTCCGTGGGGTCCCGACCGCATGTCGGAAGCCGCAAAGCTTCAACTCGGCTTCGATATCTGAAGTTCCTTCCCGAAAAAATCCCAGCAAAGCTTAGGACGGCTGGCTGCCTTCGAATCGGCGGATTGCCAGCGGCTTGGCGAAAACAGTTTCGCCGGGCTTCAACGCAAGCTCCTGCAAGACCGCGCGCGGAATCTCCGCGAAAATGGATTCTCCCGTATCCTGCCGCCGCAATTCGACGCGCGCCACAGGACCCGCTTTGTAAATGCCCGTGACAGTGGCCTCGACGGCTGATTTGTCGCCGTTGCGTTCTCTCTTTAGCTGCATTTCGTGCGGCCGGACGTAGCCGACGCTGGAATCCGCCGCGCCTCCGGCGTGGCCGGGCGCGCCGATTTCGAGCGTGCCCGAATCCGCGTCGGCAGATTCGATGCGGCCGTGGAAGATGTTCACGCTTCCGAGGAAATCGACGACGAACGGCGACGCAGGGTGATCGTAGACTTCGTCTGGGCTGTCGAACTGCTCGATGCGGCCCTGGTTCATGACCGCGACGCGGTCGGAGACTTCGAGAGCTTCTTCCTGATCGTGCGTGACGAACACGCTCGTGATGTGAACCTCGTCGTGCAATTTTCTGAGCCACCGCCGCAATTCCATGCGGACTTTGGCGTCGAGCGCGCCGAACGGCTCGTCGAGCAACAGAACCTTGGGCTGGACGGCGAGCGCGCGGGCGAGCGCCACGCGCTGGCGCTGGCCTCCGGAGAGCTGGGAGGGATAGCGCCCGGACTGATTTTCGAGCTGAATCAAACGAAGCAGCTCGTGAACCTTTGCGCGAATCTCATCCTTGGAGGGCCGCGCGCTCCGGGGCCGGACCCGGAGGCCAAACGCGATATTCTCGAAGACGGTCAGGTGGCGGAATAGCGCGTAATGCTGGAACACGAAGCCCACGCGCCGCTCACGGGCGACCTGATCCGTGATGTCCTGGCCGTCGAACTCGATCGTGCCGGAATCCGCGAACTCGAGTCCGGCGATGATGCGGAGCAGCGTCGTCTTTCCGCAGCCCGAGGGACCGAGCAAGGCCACGAGCTGACCGTCCGGTATTTCCAGGTCGACGTTTTTCAGCGCCGTAAAGCGCCCGAATTTCTTCGTGATGTTGCGAACGCTGATGCTCATGAGTTTTCTTCCTCGCCGCCCAAAGCCTGCTGTTTCAATTGTTGGCCTGATTTCCACTCGACGATGCTCTTCACGACCAGAGTCATGAGAGCGAGGAGTGCGAGAAGCGACGCGACCGCAAACGCAGCGACAAACTGATAGTCGTTGTAGAGAATCTCGATGTGCAGCGGCACCGTATCGGTCAGCCCGCGAATGTGGCCGGACACAACCGACACCGCGCCGAATTCCCCCATGGCCCGCGCGTTGCAGAGAATCACCCCATAGAGCAGGGCCCACTTGACGTTCGGCAAAGTCACTTTGCAAAAGGTCTGCCAGCCGCTGGCACCCAGAGTGAGTGCAGCTTCTTCCTCGTCGTTGCCCTGCGCCTGAATCATGGGCAGCAGTTCGCGCGCGACGAACGGAAACGTGACGAAGATCGTGGCCAGCACGATTCCCGGCACGGCGAAGATGATCCGAATTCCATGGGCGATGAGCCACGGCCCGAGCAAGCCCTGCAAGCCGAACAGCAGCACGTAAATCAATCCCGAGACGACCGGAGAGACCGAGAACGGAAGATCGATCAGCGTGATCAAGATGCCTTTCCCCCAAAATTCAAATTTTCCAATGACCCACGCGGCGGCGACGCCGAACACCATGTTGAGTGGCACCGCTATGCCCGCGGCCAGCAACGTGAGGCGAATCGCTGCGATCGTATCCGGGTCGCGAAAGGTCTGAAGGTAGAAGACAACGCCCTTCTGAAGAGCCGTGAAAAACACGACGCCGAGAGGAACAAAAAGAAATAGTCCAAGGAACAGCAGCGCCGCAGCAGTGAGCAGCCAGCGCACGACGGCGGGCTCTGAGGTTGCTTTCGACGCGACGTAACCGGAAGTTGGGGCGATCCGGATACTCGATGCGGCCGATCCAGCCATGATGGTTTTTCGGGCGGCAAAGTGCGCCGCCTTACTTGCTGGCCCCCTTTCCCCATGCGAGGCTAAAGTCCGCATTCAGCGGCCCGGAATCCTTCACCGATCCCGTGCCGCGGCGGCTGCCGCTCCAAACCTGCAGAAGATTGATGACCAGCAGGAACACGAACGAGACGAGAAGCATGGCGACGGCGATGGCCGTCGCGCCGGCGTAGTCATATTCCTGCAGCCGCGTGATGATCAGGAGCGGAGTGATCTCGGTCCGCATCGGCATATTGCCCGCGATGAAAATCACCGAGCCGTATTCGCCGACCGCGCGTCCGAAAGCCATCGCGAAACCGGTGATTGCGGCGGGCAGAATCGTCGGCAATAGCACCCGCGTGAAAGTCTTCCACCGCCCGGCACCAAGGCTCGCCGCCGCTTCTTCAAGCTCCTTGTCCAAGTCCTCGAGCACGGGCTGGACGGTGCGGACGACGAACGGCAGGCCAATAAACGTGAGAGCGATCGTCACTCCCAACGGAGTGTAGGCCGCGTGGATGCCGATCGACTCGAGTGGACGCCCGAGCAAGCCGTTGGGCGCATAGATCGTCGTGAGCACAATTCCAGCGACCGCGGTTGGAAGGGCAAAGGGCAGATCGACGATCGAGTCGAAGAGGCGCCTCCCCGGAAATTTGTAGCGCACGAGCACCCAGGCGACGAGAACGCCGAACACCAAATTGATCAGAGCCGCGATCAGCGACGCGCCAAAACTGAGTCGATAGGAAGCCACCGCGCGTGGGGACGCCACGACGTGCCAGAACTGGTGCCAGGTGAGCGCGGACGTCTTCAGAAACATGGCCGCGAGCGGAATCAGCACGATCAGGCACAAATAGAAAACCGTGTAGCCCAGCGCCAGTCCGAAGCCGGGCAAGATGCTTTTTTGCTTGAAAGCCACAGCGATTGACTCCTGGTCCCGCGCGCGAATCTTGAAAACGACCGCCCGCGCGAGAAATTCATCCGACAATCTCGTCGGAGGCCGCGCAACTGCCGCGGCCCCCGACGCTTCTCGCTCAACCCATCCGCTTATTGCGGCTGGTAGATCTGGTCAAACACGCCGCCGTCGGCAAAGTGAACCGTCTGAGTCTTGTGCCAGTCACCGACGATGTCCGCCAGCGTGAACAGCTTCACTTTGGGAAAGGTCGAGGCATATTTCTTTGCCACAGAGTCGAGGCGCGGCCGGTAGAAATTCCGGGCGGCGATCTCCTGCCCCTCCGGCGTGTAAAGGTATTGGAGATAGGCCTCGGCTACGGCACGAGTGCCCTTCTTGTCCACGACGCTATCCACGACGGAGACCGGAGGCTCCGCAAGGATGCTCTGCGAAGGCACGACGATCTGGAATTTGTCCGGGCCCAGCTCTTTGACGGAAAGAAGCGCTTCGTTTTCCCACGCTAGCAGAACGTCACCGATTCCCCGCTCCACGAACGTCGTAGTGGAACCACGCGCGCCCGAGTCGAGGACTGGGACGTTCTTATAGAGCCGCGTGACGAAGTCCTTCGCCGCGGCGTCGCTCTTTCCGTTCTTCAGGTATGCGTAGCCCCAAGCCGCCAGGTAAGCCCAGCGCGCGCCGCCCGAAGTCTTGGGATTCGGCGTGATGACCGAGACTCCCGGCCGCACGATGTCGTCCCAATCCTTGATGTTTTTCGGATTGCCCTTGCGCACGAGGAAAACGATCGTGGAGGTGTAGGGCGTGCTGTTGTTCGGCAGGCGCGATTGCCAGTTGGCAGGGATCAGCTTGGCCTTCTCGGAAATGGCGTCGATGTCGTAGGCGAGCGCCAACGTGACGACGTCGGCTTGCAATCCGTCGATCACTGAGCGGGCTTGCGCGCCAGAACCACCGTGAGACTGCTGGATGGTGACGGTCTGACCGGTCTTTGCCTGCCAATACTTCGCGAAAGCCGCGTTGTAATCCTGATACAGCTCGCGGGTCGGATCGTAGGACACGTTCAGCAACGTTGTCTGTGCATGAGCCAGCACGGTGCTTGAAGCGAGAGCGACTGCGAGAACGAGAACTTTCAACAATCTGACGTACATTGTTTCTCCTTGGTCTCCCGTTGCACGGGGAATGAAAGCGTTAAGAGACTGGGACTGCCTGAAATCGGAGCGGAAAACTAGGAGCGGCTACAACAGGCCATGCTGTGAGGGAAAGCGAGGGAACCAAGAATTAAGGGGTTTGAGACCGCGCGAATGGCGAGCGTGTCGTTGGGCTGCGCACCGAACGGCTTTGCTTCCCGGCTCTGAGACGTTCGCTCCGGCCCCGGCCGCGTCAAGAGCTTCAGCAGAAGCGTGGCGACCGCGGCGACCGCTAGAGTTTCGACGGGTGCTGTATTCGTGATCGTTGCCGCTTTGTTCGCGTGCCTTGCGATCAGCGAGCGCGAGCCGCTCCAAACGAGCTGTAGGCCCGCGAAAATCGCGATCGTGGCGATGGCGACCTTCACGTTGCGAGCGGGCACGCGCCGGGCGAGCAAGCAGCCGATCACAACGCCGGGCACTCCGCCTTCGAGGAGCTGCGCGAGAACGTGGCCGCTGATCGAGCCGAATTTCCAGTGAAACGCGCTGCCAAGCACGGCGAGCACGAGTCCGAATAAGATGTCGGTTCCAACAACTTCCGGAGGCGTCATTTCGGAATAGTTGAGCAGGAGCACCGTTCCGAGAGCCCCGGCGCCCGCCGACGAGAATCCGGATTCAACGCCGATGGGAAGCGCGAGCCAAGGCAGCCAGCTCGAATTCTTGTGCGCGAAGCCGCGGTTTTGCACCTTCGGGATGAACGTGACGCTCGACGATGCTGTGAGCAGCACGCCGAGCAGGATCACGACGACAGGGCTGCCCCCGTCGCTGCTCAGGACGCGAAGGGCGACCGTGCCAAGCAGAAGACCAGGAACCGCTCCAAGCACAAGCAGCCACAGGTAGCGCCAATGCACGTGCCGGCCCGCCAGATAGAATGGCGCCGCGATCAATCGCAGCACACCGGCGAACACGAACGCCGTGCCAACCGCCGAATTGGGTGACAGGCCAACAATGAGAACCAGAGCCGGAACGGTGAAGCTGCCGCCGCCGATTCCGGTAAAGCCCACGGCCAAAGCGATTGCAAATCCGATGAGCAGATTCATTCGCCGGCTCGCTTTGACTCGGTGTGAATCCCGCACTCGAGCTTCGCTCCGCCCCATCTTCCCGAACGCGGATCGGCACCCGCCGCTGGAATCGCGGTGCACGGCTCGCAGCCGATGCTGCGGTAGCCTGCATCGTAGAGCGGCAAATAGTCGATTTTCTCGCGCGCGGTGTATTCCCAAACCTGGCCCCAAGTCCACGCGGCGAGAGGGCTCACTTTCAAAAGGGTCTTGCCGGACGGAAGTTCGTGGTGCTCTACAACTTTCAAATTCTTGCGCGTGGGCGACTGCTCCCGGCGCAGCCCGGTGAACCACACGTCGAAATTTTCGAGCGCCGCGAAGAGCGGCTCGACCTTGCGAAGATGGCAGCAGCGGCCGGGATCGGTGCGATTGAGGATCCCGAATGCGGCTTCCTGTTCGGCGACGGACTGCTTCGCCGCGAGGTTGCGCACGTTCAAACGCCACGCCTGCGCCATGCGGTCGCGATAGGCGTAGGTTTCGGCGAAATGGTAGCCCGTATCGAGGAACAGCACGGGAATATCGGGCAGGCGCTTGCGCAACAAATCGAGAACGATCATATCCTCGGCCTGAAAGCTGCACGTGATGCCGACGGCGCCCTTTTGCACCGCGGCTGCATTCTCGGCGAGCAAGCGGAGAATCACGGCATCGGCCGAAAGCGTCTCGAATTCATGTGCGAGCACGGGCTGGCTCATGAGTTCCCCTTCTGGGTGTCCGAGGACGTGTTACGCCATTTGCGCAGGACATTCAAAATGCGCTCGACGGCCTCTTCGTCCGTGTCGTCGTCGATGCGCACGGCAAAGAAGAATTCCGGGCCGAAAATGGCGCGGACAACCTGTTTTTGGTCCGTGCCGTCGTCGAGCGGCGAGAAGACGGTGAGGTATCCCGAAAGGCGAAACGCCTTCGCGACAGTGACAAGCTCGTGCGAAAGGAAATCGTTCGGTCCGGCGAGCTGCACCTGCCAGCCTTCGTCGAACAGCCGGCGCTCCAGAAGCTCGGCGACGTGCGGACGGCCTTTCAGCCAAACCGCAGCGGCGGGATGGCCGAAGCGAAGGATGCGCTCTTCCTTGGTGCTGTGGCGGCGATGAGCGGCGGTGGCCGAACGCGAGCCGGGAGCCGGCTCGATGGCGCGATCGATGATTCCTGCGGCCACGGTGGCGTTCGTGAGCGGGTCGATCAGGATGAAGCTGCCCGTGGTGCGATTTAGCCGATAGGGATCGAAGAAAAGCGGCAGCGTGGTCTTGACGTCCACGGCGGCGATTTCATTGAGGTCGAGTTTGCTGGCCGGGACGTGCTCGAGCGTGTTGATGTCCACGCGGTAGCGAATCTGATTCACGCGCGCTCGGACCGTTCTCGTGGTGTGTTTCAAAAGATAAATTTTGTGCGGGTCGAGCGCGTCCGCGTGCATCCACACGAGGGTGGCTTGAAATTCGGTCCCGGCGGACGGCGCCTGGTCCTCGGCGACGAGCATGTCGCCGCGGCTGAGGTCGATCTCATCGTGCAGCGTAATGGTGATCGCGTCACCCGGACTGGCGGAGGCTCGCTCTTCTTCGAATGCAACGATGGATTGAATCTTTGTCTTGACGCGCGAAGGGAGCGCCATGACGGACGCTCCGGGACGCAGTTCGCCCGACGCGAGCTGGCCGGCGAAGCCACGAAAGCTGGCATCCGGACGAATCACGTACTGCACCGGAAAGCGCAACGGGCCGGATGCCGCGCCAACGCTCGCAGGAATCGTCTCCAGATATTCGAGCAGGGCCGGGCCTTCGAACCAGGGCATGCGCTTGCTGCGGCGGACGACGTTGTCGCCTTCGAGCGCGCTGACCGGCACGGCATAGACGTCGCGAATCCCGAGCTGATCCGCGAACGCGCGAAACTCAGCTGCGATGCGGTCGAAGACCTCCTGCGAAAACGCGACCAGATCCATTTTGTTGACCGCGGCGACGATGTGGCGCACTCCCAGCAAATGAGCGATGAAGGCGTGGCGGCGGGATTGCCGCAAAACGCCTTTGGTGGCGTCCATCAGGACCACGGCTGCCTCGGCGGTCGACGCGCCCGTCGCCATGTTGCGCGTGTACTGCTCGTGGCCCGGCGTATCCGCGATGATGAACTTGCGGCGCGGCGTAGAGAAGTAGCGGTAGGCGACGTCGATCGTAATTCCCTGCTCGCGCTCCGCGCGGAGGCCGTCGGTCAGCAGCGAGAAGTCGATCGGGCCACTCGAGCGATTCACCTTGCTCTTGCTGACGGAGGCGAGCTGGTCTTCAAAGACGGATTTGCTGTCGTAGAGGAGGCGCCCGATGAGCGTCGATTTGCCGTCGTCCACGCTGCCGGCCGTTGAGAAGCGCAGCATCCCGGCACCCTGCGTGAGCGAACCCGCAATTCCGGTGGTCGCGGGCGCAGTCGATCCGGCAGTTGAAGGCGCGGCGGTAGGTTCTGGCGTCGTAGGGGCCATTAGAAATATCCCTCGCGCTTCTTGATTTCCATCGAGCCTTCTTCGTCGTGGTCGATCACGCGGTTTTCGCGCTCGGATCGCCGGAAGGAGATCATCTCCTCGATGATTTTCGGCACGGTATCGGCGTCAGAGCGTATCGCGCCCGTGCAAGGGACGCATCCCAGCGACCGCATGCGGCACTTCACCATTTGCGGCTTCTCGCCGGGCAGCAGGCGCACGCCGGTCTGCGTGAGCAGGATGGAGTTGCCGCGGACCACCGCTTCGCGCTCTTTCGCAAAATAGAGCGGGACGATGGGGATTCTTTCCGCGTGGATGTAGAGCCAAACGTCGAGCTCCGTCCAATTCGACAGGGGGAAGACGCGGATGCTTTCGCCCTTGTGATGGCGGCTGTTGTAGAGGCTCCAAAGCTCCGGGCGCTGATTTTTCGGGTCCCACTGGCCGAGCGAATCGCGGAAGGAATACACGCGCTCCTTGGCGCGTGATTTTTCCTCGTCGCGGCGCGCGCCTCCGAATGCGGCGTCGAATCCACCTTCGGCCAGGCCATCGAGCAGGGAGCGCGTCTTCAGCAGGCCGCAGCACTTCTGCGTGCCGAGCGTGTAGGGATTCGCGCCGTCGTCGAGGGCTTTCTGGTTTTTGTGCACGATCAGCTCGGCGCCGACGTGCTTCGCATACCAATCGCGAAACTCGATCATCTCGGGAAATTTGTAACTCGTATCGATGTGCAACAGCGGGAACGGAATTTTGCCCGGGTAGAACGCCTTCTGCGCCAGGCGCAGCATCACGGAAGAGTCTTTGCCGATCGAGTACAGCATCACGGGATGAGCAAATTCGGCCGCGGCTTCGCGCAGGATGAAAATGCTCTCGGCCTCGAGCATTTTCAGGTGGTCGAGTTGGCTCGCCAGGGCCACGCCTGCGTCCGCGTTGTAAAGATCGATCGTCATTTCGAGCAACGCCATAAAAAAACCCGCCTCCCGGATCCACTCCGAGGGCGGGCTGAATTCGAATCTCGCTTTGCTATGACCCTAGCTTGCGAATCCTGCCGCCCCCGGCGACGCACACTTCTGCGCGCAGCTACAACACGCACAACAGGCGGTAAGAGGCGTTAGATTCATAAGCTCTTAGAGAGACTAGCGTACGCGGCCCGTTCTGTCAATGTGACTGCGCGAGTGGTGTCTCGACGGGCACCGTTGCGTTCGCGTCTCCGGCTGGCAAGGAACGCCATTAAGCGTGTTTGAGCGGCTAGAAGCAATCGTTGACGCAAGCGAGTAAAGTGCGTTAGAAACGTGAGTCTTAGCCGAAGCCAATGCAAGATCCCAAACTACTCACTCCGCGCGACGCCGCCAAGGTGCTGGGCATCAGCTATCCGACGCTGAAACAGTGGATCTACAAGAAAAAGCTGCGCACGGTGAAGACAGCCGGCGGCCATCACCGGATTCCCGAGTCCGAATTGGACAAATTCCTGCATCTGCAGTCACAACGGCTGCCAGTCGAAGAGCGCCGGGAGAATTTCAGGCACATCAGCGGCCGGAATCAGATTGCAGGCCGCGTGACCGAAGTGAAAGTTGATGGATTGATGGCGCAAGTGACGCTTTCGATCGGCGGGCAAAGGATCACGTCCATAATCACGGCCGATGCCGTGCGGGAAATGCGGCTGAAGGTCGGAGACAAAGCGGCCGCGCTGATCAAGTCGACCGAAGTGATGATCGTACGAGTCTAGCGCTTTCGCCACGGATTGATCGGGAGATCGTCGGGATTGTCGGGAATTTTCGGAATTTCTGGACCGTCGTATTTCAGAATCTTGGGCGGGAACAGGACCTTGACGTACACGCTCGACAGCAGCGTAAGCAGAACCCACGAGAGGGCGACCGCACCGAGCCAGAGGTACCATGGGCTGATCCGCAGGGCCGAAGGAATCATAAAGGCCAGCCCTGTGGTCCAAGCCTCAACGGACCGCCGGTACACACTTGAAGTACACAGCAGGGCGCGGCACGCCGGACAGTGGAAGGGGGCCCGCGGCACGCCGTTCCAATCGCGGCCCAAATAAATCAGCACGCTGAAGTTGGGTATTCCCTCGCCGCAGACTGGACACGCGAAGGTCACGGCATCGGGGTGTTCCAGTTGAAACAGCTTCCTCGTGGCCCTCTCTCGCCATGCTCGGGCGGAGGCAAGGAACACTCCGACTTTCGCGTGGTCGCTCATGGCTACTAGTTTGCCAGATTAGCCGTCGGGTAATCCTCTCCAAATTGGGAGATATTTGTAACGTTCCACTCGTATCGCACAGAGTTGCTTTGACGTTCTAGATCGTGTTAAATCGTATTGACGATTCCGTCTGATCGGAGGCCCACTTTGTTCCGCCGAATCCCTCGAAGATTTGCAGCTGCGTTGTTGGTATTTCTCCTGTGCGCTGGCGCGGGCGTATTGGCAGCGGCGCCCGTTGACGTCGAACTTACGGTTTCCGCGGCGATCAGCTTGAAGGACGCCCTCGATGAGGTGAAGCAACTCTACACCGCGGACAATCCCGGCGTTTCGATCGCGACGAACTACGGCGCGTCGGGAACGCTTCAGATCCAGATCGAACAAGGCGCTCCCGTCGATGTCTTTTTCTCCACGGCGCCCAAGCAGATGGACACGCTTGAATCCAAAGGCCTCTTGCTTGAGGGAAGCCGGAAAGATCTGCTGCGAAACGAGGTCGTGCTGATCGTGCCGAGGGATTCCGCGCTGGGGATTTCGTCTTTCGAGGACCTCACGCACGCGAACGTCAAGCAAGTTTCATTCGGACAGCCGGATGTCGTGCCCGCGGGGCAGTACGCGAAGGAAGTGCTCACGCACATGGGAATCTTTAGCGCCATAAATTCCAAGGCTGTCCTTGCGAAAGATGTGCGGCAGGTTCTGACGTACGTCGAAACCGGAAACGTGGACGCGGGAATCGTCTATTCGACGGATGCGTTGTCTTCCTCGAAAGTGAAGGTGGTGGCGCAGGCTCCCGCAAACTCCCACTCACCCGTCATCTATCCAGTTGCGGTGATCAAGGCTTCAAAGAATGCTGCCGCGGCGCGCGCGTTCGAGGACTTCCTCTCCAGTTCGAAAGCGCGCGCCATTTTCCAGAAGTACGGATTCACGCTCGCGGCCCCGTGACGCCCGGACTTCCGCCAAGAGATCCTCCGCCGAGTTCCGAGTGTCCGTTATGCGATGTACCGTCCGACCGCCGGAGCAATTGCGCGAATTTCCTTCATCAATTGCGCGAATTGATCGGGATAGAGCGATTGCACGCCGTCGGAAAGCGCGCGCTCGGGATCGGGATGCACCTCGATAATCAGGCCGTCGGCGCCGGCAGCCACCGCCGCGCGCGCCATCGGAGCGACTTTGTCGCGCCGCCCGGTTCCGTGCGACGGGTCGGCAACCACCGGAAGGTGCGAGAGGCTCTTCAGCACCGGAATGGCGGCGATATCCATCGTATTCCGCAGATACGTATCGAACGTGCGGATTCCCCGCTCGCAAAGAATCACTTTGTAATTTCCGCCAGACATGATGTATTCGGCGCTGAGCAGCAGCTCCTCGATTGTCGCGGACATTCCCCGCTTCAGCAGCACCGGCTTATCGACTTCGCCGAGACCGCGAAGCAAATGATAGTTCTGCATGTTGCGCGCGCCCACCTGCAACACGTCCACGTACGGCAGCATGATTTCGATCTGCGAAGGGTCCATCACCTCGCTGACGACGAGCAGGCCGTTCTTGTCCGCCGCATCGCGCAGGAGCCTTAGGCCGGCCTCGCCGAGTCCCTGGAAACTGTAAGGAGAGGATCGCGGCTTGAACGCACCTCCGCGCAGCAATTTCGCTCCAGCTTTCGCCACGCGCCCGGCGATGTCCGCAATCTGCTCGGGAGTTTCCACGGCGCACGGCCCGGCCGCGACAACGATTTCCGCTCCACCGATCGTGACGCCCTTGCCCAAGTCGATCACGGTGCCTTCGGGACGGACGCTGCGCGCCGCGAGCTTGTACGGATGCGAAATGCGCACGATCTCCTCGACTCCCGGTGCGGAACTCAACGCCAGAAGCTCTTCCCTGCGGCGATCGCTGTTGCCGACGACTCCGATCACGGTCCGTTCCTTGCCTCGAATCAAGTGCGCTTCGTAGCCGCACTCCTTGATGCGCTCGACGATATGATTGATTTCCTTATCGCTTGCCCCACCCAACATGTTGAAAATCATTTTTTGTGTCCTCGCTGATTCCTAAGATTGCTTGCTTTCCGATCGCGGCGCGGAGACGTACGATCCAAGAATCCGCAAATTCACGACCAGCCCTTCCAACTCGCGCAGCGCCGCGGCCACTTCGGGATCGCGCCTCGACGCTTGCAGATCCAGATAAAACCGGTACTGCCACGGGCTGCCGTGCACGGGGCGGCTCTCAATCTTCATCAGATTCACGTTGCGCCGCGCGAACGGTTCGAGCGCGTGATAGAGCGCGCCCGGCCGGTGGTCGAGCTGAAACACGAGCGAAAGCTTGTCCGCGTTTTCTGGAGAATCCGTCGACTCCGAAAGCAGGAGGAACCGTGTGTAGTTCTCGCGGTTATCCTCGAGATGCTCGCGCAGGATCACCCCGCCGTAGATTTCGGCAGCGCGGCGCCCGGCGATGGCCGCGCGCGTGCGATCGCCCGCGCGAACCACTTCACGCACGCTCCCGGCCGTGTCCTCCGTTGCAATTCGCTTGAGGCGCGGGTGCGCGATGAAAAACTGCTCGCACTGCGCCAGTGCGACCGGATGCGACTCGACGACGGTTACGTCGTTGAAGGATGTGCCCGGAGCCGCGATCAAATTGTGCGCGATGGGAATAATCACCTCCGCCAGAATATTCAACCGACTGTCCACGAGCAGGTCGAAAGATCGGTGGACCGGGCCCGCCAGGCTGTTTTCAATCGGCGCCAAAATAAAATCCGCCACGCCGTCGCGAATCGCGCTGAACGCAGCTTCGAACGTAGGGCGCGGCACGAGCGCGATCTCCTCCCCCAACAGCTTTATGGCGGCCTCTTCGCTGAAGGCGCCGCGCTCCCCTTGAAACGCCACGCGCGCATTTTTGCCGACGTTCATTTTCGCCGCGGCCTCTTCACGGCCGGTTTCGCGCGCTGCACGGGATCCGGTCCCGAATTCCCAAAGCCGTGCAGCTCCTGCGTGCGAATCGATTCGTCGAGAATCAGCTGATAGACTCGCTCGACCGTGATGTCGTCGAGAGGGCCGGGATTCAGTTCCTTCATGCGCGAGAGAATCTCCTGTTCCCGCGCCGGAGCGCGCAGCGCCACTCCGTCCTCCTGTTTCATCCTGCCGACTTCCACCGCAAGCTGAGCGCGTAGGTTGAGCAGATGCAGTAGGGCCGTATCGATCGCATCAATTTTCTTTCGCCAGTCATCGATTCTCATAGAGCTGCCGCCCCTCCTTTAGGGGGTCGGACCTTCAGGTCCGACAAAAAGCAGATCGTGCGAAGCACGTTCCGCTGCGCCGTTTTACCTGCAGCATGTGGTCCCGCGTATCCTGTCCAGCCACTTCCCCGAACAACAAAAAAGGCCGCGTCTCCCTTGGGAGGTCGCGGCCCGGTTCTCGAAACCTTGTGCGGCTTTTAACTGCTGATCTTGCCCGCGCGCGTCTCGCCGGCCCGCCCCTCCGTAAAGGAGAAGCGGTAGGTAAAGGCGAAATAGCTAGAGTTCAGATGCATCACGCGCTCTCGGCTGTCCTCAAGTGCCTCGGATTTACCATTCAACCGAAACCTCAATATACAAAACGCTTCCTGAGCCGTCAAGGCGATTTACTCTGAGCCCGGCGTAGTCGGCCATTGAATGGAGCTTTTTTTCCCAAGCGTTTCGACCCTGAGAACCCTTCATAAGCGGCAGTTATATCGGCCGCAAGAATTACAAATTTGACTTATCTCAAGCAGTGAGGCCTACTGTGATTTACTGACACGTTCCCCCGAAATAACGGGAGAGGAGCGTGGCCGCTGGGGTTGAAGGAAACCGATTGTCGATTGGGAAGTGAGACGATACTCTATGACGCGACCAATCAGCTATCCCGTATACGTAATCATCGGGTGGGGGCCGCCCTCCTAAGCCAAGCTTAGGCGTATGCGCCCCGCACCTGAGACAGGTCGCGGGGCTTTTTTATTTTCGGCGCAGAGGCCATCGATAACATGCAGAGCGACGCAATCAAAAAAGGAATCTCGCGGGCTCCGGCCCGTGCGATGTTGAAAGCGACCGGGCTGACCGACGCAGACTTGGCGAAGCCGCTCGTCGCCATCGCCAATACCTGGTCTGACGTGACGCCGTGCAATTCCCATCTGCGCGGCATCGCGGACAAAGTCCGGGAAGGCATTCGCGCGGCGGGCGGAACGCCGATCGAGTGCAACACGATCGTCATTTCCGACGGTATCACGATGGGTACCGAGGGCATGAAGGGCTCGCTGGTTTCGCGCGAGGTGATTGCCGATTCGATCGAGCTTTTCGTGCGTTCGCACTCTTTCGACGCGGTGGTGGCGATCTGCGGCTGCGACAAGACGATTCCCGGCACGGTGATGGCGCTCGCGCGGCTGAACCTCCCTTCCCTTTCGCTCTACGGCGGCTCGATCATGCCGGGCCACTTTCACGGCCATGACGTGACGATTCAAGACGTGTTCGAAGCTCCCGGGGCCTACGCGACGGGCAAAATGACCGAGAAGGAAGTCTGCGAGCTGGAAGACCGGGCGTGTCCCGGGGCCGGAGCATGCGGGGGCCAGTTCACGGCGAACACGATGGCGACAGCCATCACATTCCTCGGCATTTCGCCGATGGGCGCGAATGACGTTCCCGCGGTCCATCCCGGCAAGGCCCAAGTCGCGATCGACTGCGGCAAGCTGGTGATGCAGCTTTTCGCCAAGGATATTCGCCCGAAACAGCTCATCACTCGCGCGTCGCTCGAGAATGCCATTGCATCGGTCGCCGCGACAGGCGGCTCGACGAACGCCGTGCTGCATCTTCTCGCCATCGCACGCGACATGGGCGTGCCCCTCAGCATTGAGGACTTCGACAGGATTTCGGCGAAGACACCCATCCTTGCCGACCTGAAACCGGGCGGGAGATTCACAGCGCCGGACATGTTCACCGCGGGAGGTATGCGGCTGCTCGGAAAGCGCCTGCAGGAAGCGGGCCTGCTGCAAGACGGTCTGACAGCCTCGGGCAGGAATCTATTCGACGAAATTCGCGACGTGCACGAGACGCCGGGCCAGGAAGTGATCCGCCCGCTGGCGCATCCGATCAAGAAGGACGGCGGCCTCGCGATTCTGCGCGGTTCGCTCGCACCGGAGGGTTGCGTCGTCAAGCTGTCAGGCCACGAAAGAGTCTTTCACACTGGCCCCGCGCGGGTTTTCGATTCCGAAGAGATCTGCTTCGAGGCCGTGCAACAGCGAAAAATCAAACCGGGCGATGTGGTCGTCATACGATATGAAGGGCCGAAGGGGGGCCCGGGAATGCGCGAAATGCTCGCGGTCACAGGCGCGCTGGTCGGCCAGGGCCTGGGAGATTCGATCGCGCTCATCACCGACGGCCGCTTCAGCGGCGCGACGCACGGGCTGATGGTCGGCCACGTGGCGCCGGAGGCGGCGAACGGCGGCCCGATCGCGTTCGTTCGCGACGGCGACAAAATCACGCTCGACGTGAAGGCTCGGCGGCTTGACGTCGATGCGAATCTCGACGAGCGCCGTGCGCAGTGGAAGGCGCCCGCGCCGCGCTATAAGACCGGCGTGATGGCAAAATACGCGCGTCTCGTCTCCTCGGCGTCCGAAGGGGCGATCACGAGCGCCACGCAATAATTTCGAAGACAATTTTAAGGAGAAAAACCGATGGCAAAGATGTTCTGGGAAAAAGATGCAAACCCGCGAGCGCTCGAAGGAAAGCGCATCGCGGTGATCGGATACGGCAGCCAGGGACGCGCACACGCGCTAAACCTGCGCGACAGCAAGCTCGACGTGGTCGTGGGTCTGCGCCGTGGCGGGGCTTCGTGGACTCAAGCGGAACAGGATGGCTGGAAGCTGCGCGCACCGTCAGAAGCGTCGGAAGGCGCGGACGTGATCGTCATGCTCGCGCCGGACATGGCGCAGCCCTCGATTTACGTGAACGAAATCGCGCCGAACTTGAAGCCGGGCGTGATGCTTCTGTTCTCGCACGGATTCAACATCCATTACGGCCAGATCGCGCCGCCGAAAGACATCGACGTGACCATGGTCGCGCCGAAGGGGCCGGGCAATCTCGTGCGGCGGCAGTACGAAGCCGGCCGCGGCGTACCGTGCCTGGTCGCGGTGCATCAGGATGCGTCCGGACATGCGTTTGACCGCACGCTCGCTTACGCTCACGCGATTGGCGGCACGCGCCCCGGCGTGATTCAGACGACCTTCGCCGAAGAAACCGAGACCGATCTGTTCGGCGAGCAGGCCGTCCTCTGCGGCGGAGCGCGCGCGCTGATTCAGGCCGGATGGGAAACGCTGGTGGAGGCGGGTTATCAGCCCGAGTCGGCGTACTTCGAGTGCCTGCACGAGCTCAAGCTGATCGTGGACCTGATTTACGAAGGCGGGATCGCGGAGATGCACAAGTTCGTGAGCGAAACCGCGAAGTACGGCGACCTCACGCGCGGGAATCGCGTAATCGACGATCATGTCCGCGCGACGATGAAGAAAATTCTCGAAGAGATCCAAACCGGTCAGTTCGCGAAGGAGTGGGTGCTCGAGAATCAGGCGGGGCGTCCGCAGTATGCCAAGCTGCTCGAGCGCGACAAGAATCATCCGATTGAGAAAGTCGGCACGGAGCTGCGCGCGCAGATGGCGTGGCTCAAGCCCGAATCGACGGCGGCTGGGCGTGGCAAGAAATAGCAGCGACGCCGTCGCGTTCAGTATCCCTGTGCTCGCCGCGACCTGCTCCACGATCGGCGCGGAGTAGTCATGGCGGGCACAGCCTCATTTCAACGCGTCGCGATTATCGGCACCGGCTTGATTGGCGGGTCGTTTGCCCTCGCGCTGCGAAAGCAATTCCCTGATATTTCGCTGATTGGTTACAGCCGCGGAGGCTCCGCGGAACGCGCGGTTGCGCGCGGCGCCGTGCACGAAGCCACGTCGGACCTCGCGGCAGCGGTTCGCGGCGCCGATCTCATCTACATCGCGCTGCCGATCGGCGCGTCGATCGAATCACTCGCCACGATTGCGCGGTCGGCGGAGCCACGCGCGCTCGTAACCGACGCGTGCAGCACGAAGCACTCGATTTCCCGAGCGGCGCACGAGCATTTTCGGGGCGGCGCGCGATTTCTGGGCGGCCATCCCATGGCGGGAAAAGAGCAGTCCGGCATCGAGCACGCGGACGCGGAACTTTTCCGCGGCGCGCCCTACGCGTTGATGGGAACGGAAGAGTCGGCCGATGCGCGCGTGGAGGCGTTTGCCGAAATCGTGCGCGCGATCGGCGCGCGGCTGATCTGGTCCGATCCAGAGACGCACGACTGGGCCGTCGGAATCGTCTCGCATCTGCCTCAACTTGTTTCCGTGGCGCTCGCGCGCGTGGTGCAGGATGAGACGGACGAAACCGGCCTGCCGCTCACTCTCGCCGGACCAGGACTGCAGGATATGACGCGTCTCGCGGGAAGCCCGTACGGCATCTGGCGCGACATCCTTTTGACGAACACCGACAACATTTCGCGCGCGCTCGACCGCCTCGCGCAAGCCGTGGACCATTTGCGAACGCACCTCGCAAGCAAAGACATCGAGCAGGAATTCCAGGCCGCGAACGAACTCTACAAACTTTTGCGTAAGCCGCAGTAATCCGCAGTTCCCAAATCTATATCTAGAAAGAATTGACAACGCCCCGATGCCGTTCTAAAAGAGGGCGTAACAGCGGATATCCCTTACCGCAGCCTCCGGAAAAAGGAGTGATCACATGAGAGTTCGAACGGCTTTCGCTTTGGTGGTCTTGGTGCTCGGACTTGCGCTATCGGCGTTTGCCGCGGACATCAGCGGGGTGTGGACTGCGACGTTCAACACGCAAGTGGGCGAGCAGCATTACACATATACGTTCAAAGTTGATGGAGAGAAGCTGACCGGCACCGCGAAGTCCGACAACGGGACAGTACAGATCGAAAATGGCTCCGTAAAGGGTGACGATGTCTCGTTCGTCGAGAATCTCGACTACCAGGGCCAAAAACTGGCGATCACGTATACAGGGAAGATTTCGGGAGACGAAATTAAGTTCACGCGCGACGTGGCCGGCGCCGCAAAAGAAGAGTTAGTCGCGAAGCGCGTCAAGTAAGTCCGCGCTTCGGGATTGTATCCGTCAGCGCTTGTGCGCGACGACTTTTGCTTCCGGCTCGCTGGCGGCGGCACCGACGCCATGGCGGACGAGCGCGACAAACGCAGACGCGGAGCGCGGCAGCGTGCGGTCGCGCCGGTAAACCAACCCGAGCTCCCGCCAGACTTCCATATCGGAAATCGGAATGAGCTTCACTTGGCCCGCCCGAACTTCGTCTTGCGCGAAACCTTCGCTGATGATGGAAACTCCGAGTCCGGCGGCGACGAAGCGCTTGATCATGCCGACGCTCGCGAGTTCCATCGTAATTCGCAGACGCGACCGGAATGGACGAAATTGCTTGTCGAGCACCTGGCGCGTGAAGCCCATTTTCGGGAAGATCAACGGCTGGTCGGCAACGTCGCTCGTGCGCACGCTTTTGTAGGATGCGAGAGGATTCGACGGGCTGACCATCAATACCAGACGATCCCGAAAAATCGAGTGGACCTTGAGGCTCGGCGACTTCACAGGCATCGTGACGATGCCGACGTCCACCGTGCCGTCTTCCACTTTTTCGAGCACCTTGTGGCTGAAATTGCGGTAGATGCTGATCTGGACGCCCGGGTAACGCCGGTTGTATTCGGCGAAGATGTCCGGCAGCACGTAGAGGCAGGTCGCCTCATTCGCGCCGATGGCGAGCGTGCCGTGCGGCGTGCTGGATTGGTCCGCCACGGCCCGCAGCGACTCGTTTCGAAGAGTCAGCAGCTTGCCCGCGTATTCAAGAAGGGTTTCGCCCGCGACCGTCAAGCGCACCGACTTGCCGACGCGGTCGAACAACTTCTGCCCGTACTCCTGCTCCAGCTGGCGAATTTGCGCGCTCACGGCCGGCTGCGAGCGATACAGCTTCTGGCCGGCGCGCGAAAAACTGCCCTGCTTGGCAATCTCGAGAAATGTGATGAGGTGATCGAAGTCCATATGTCCTATTAATTTTCTCGGGGTCGCCTATTGCGGCTGGCCGATTATAGCAAAAGCCGGGCGGAATCCCGGATGAAAGCAAAATTTCGGTTCAGGCACCCGGGAGGTTGGCTGGTGGTGGCGTGGCTTGCGCGGCGTGGCGGCGGCCGTTGGTGTGAGTTGGGTCGCGCCATTCGCGGCCGTCGCGCCTTAGAAGCTCGTCGGCTTGCGGCGGTCCCCAGGTGCCTGCGGCATAGTTCGGAAAATCGCGCTGGGGCAGCGCTTTCCAAACGTCGAGGATGGGCTGGACGACGGTCCATGCGGCTTCGACCATGTCGGCGCGTTGGAAAAGCGTGGGATCACCCATCATGCAGTCGTAGATCAGCGTTTCGTAACCCGTGGAAGGCCGGGTGCCGAAGTAGTCCGAATACTGAAAATCCATGTTTACGGCGCCTAGGCGCACGACGGGCCCCGGAACCTTCGCTTCGAAGCTCAGCGAGATGCCCTCATTCGGCTGAATGTTGATGACCAGTTCGTTGGGCGTGATCCGGTCGACGGAAGTCTTGCGGAAAAGAACGAAGGGCGGACGCCGAAACCGGATCACGATCTGCGTCGAGCGCGCGGCCATGCGCTTCCCTGTACGGAGATAGAACGGCACGTCGGCCCAGCGCCAGTTGTCGATGTGCAGCGCGAGAGCGACGAACGTCGGCGTCTGAGAATCGGACGCGACCTGCGGCTCATGCCGATAGGCAGCGACGCGCTTGCCATCGATGAACCCTTCGCCATATTGCCCGCGCACGGCATGATCGAGAACTCTTTCCGGGCTGAGCAGCTGAATCGCGCGGAGAATCTTCGTCTGCTCGTCGTGAACCGCGTCGGCATCGAAATCAATCGGCGGCTCCATCGCGCAGAGCGTGATCAACTGAAAAATGTGATTCGGCACCATGTCCCGCAGCGCGCCGGCGGTTTCGTAGTAGCCGCCGCGAAGCTCGACGCCGAGCTCTTCTGCGACCGTGACCTGCACGTGGTCCACATAGCGGCGATTCCACACCGGCTCAAAAATGCCGTTCGCAAAGCGGAATGCGAGAATGTTCTGGACGGTCTCCTTGCCGAGATAATGATCGATGCGGTAGATCTGCCTTTCCTCAACGACCTGGCCGACCGCATGATTCAAAGCCACCGCCGAAGGGAGATCGTGGCCAAACGGCTTTTCAATCACGACTCGCCGCCATTTGCCGCCATCCTGCTTCGTGAGGCTGGCCGCGCCGAGCTGCTCCACGACAACGGGGAAAAATGCGGGACTCGTGGCGAGATAGAAGAGATAATTGCCCTGGGTTCCCTGCTCCTTGTCCGCCTGAGCGAGGGCGTCTCGCAGTTTCACGTACAGCTCGGGATCCTTGAAATCGCCGGAAACGTAATAGAGGCGCTTGACGAACCCGTCCCACAGCGACATGTCTACGCTTTCTTCCGAAAATTCCTTGATGTCCTCGGTCATCTGCTTGCGGAATTGATCGGTCGAGAACGCTTCGATCGAGACGCCCACAATCGCGAACTGCTCGGGAAGCAGCTTGCTTTTCGCGAGGTTATAAATCGCGGGAACCAGTTTGCGCTTCGTCAAATCTCCGCCCGCGCCAAACAGGGCCATTGCGCACGGACCCGCCGGAGCACCGGGCGCCCCTATGATTGGAACTGCGGAATCAACCGCGGCCATCGGAGGAACCTTTCAAGAACGAGTCGCCAGACCCCGGGTTTGATTGTCGGGCAGAGTGTACGGCCATCGTTTGTTTACAATAACTTAGGACCGTTTCTGTCCGGCAGCCATTGTCGGGCAGATTCGCGCTGCTTTGTGAGCCGCGCGCGGGGCCACTTCGCACAGATCGACCAAGGGGGACGCTTCGCAGCGCCTCCAGCGGATTGTTCCCCGCCACCATCGGGTTCCTCGACACTCGAGTTTTGACTAGCACTTTCATCATGTCCATCTTAACGGACGCCGCCCGGAGTGCAAGCGGGCAGTCCTGTGGACTGAATCGCCGTTTCGCGATCCCAAACACCGTGCTGAAGAACTGTGAGTGGAGTGTTACGCCCGCTTGGAATTCTCACGTAACCACTGGGCGATTGCGGTTTCATCAAGGGTTCCAGCGGCGAGGCTCATGACGGCTTGTGCGGCGGCTTCCTCTGTGGCTGTGAAACGATAGCCGTTCATTTCGAGAAAGAGCGCACCTATGACGAAGCCGGTACGTTTGTTTCCGCCGATAAACGGATGGTTGCGAACGATTCCCGCCATATAGGCGGCAGCCATGCCCACGATGTCGCGCTTATCGCCGCAGGCGTAAATCTGCCGCGGCCGGGCAAGCGCAGATTCAAGCAATCTGGCATCGCGGATGCCTGCCGCGCCACCTTCTAGAGCGAGGAGACGGCCATGTAGCGCGAGGGCGTCGCGCTCGTCTATCCAGACGGGTTCACTCACTTGGCGAGCTTGTGTAGGGTGTTGCGGTAGCGGCCGATGATATCGTCGGCCTTCGCCATTTTCTTCTCGAAGGCGGGGTCGTACGGCGTGAGTTGGTAAGCGCCATCCGCTCCCTCGATCAGAAACAGGCGGTCACCTTCTCCCGCATGCAGACGGCGGACAGCCTCTTTGGGCAGCACGACGCCCAGTGAATTGCCAATTTTACGGACCTTGAGTTCGAGCATGTCACCTCCGCTTACGTTATAACAATTGTAGCAACGCTCTAAAGGCAGCGCAAGTGCCGGAAGGGGATGGTGGAGAGATCGTGCTTCTCCTGCGTGACCTCACTAGGAATCTAAGACAGGGCTTGTTGAATTGCTTGCTGGAGCTTGGCGAGGCCGGCGGCGACGTCGGCGAGATGGACGCGCAGGGCGCGGCGGTTGCGGTCCGCGAGGACTTGGAAATCGCCGCGGGCCTGGGCCGCTTTTACGATGCCGAACGTGTACTTCTGGCCGGGCACGGGCAGGTCGGCCGCGTCGTCGCAGGTGATCTGCAAGAAGACGCCCGAATTGGGGCCGCCCTTGTAGGCTTGGCCGGTGGAGTGTAGAAAGCGCGGGCCAAAGCCCAGGACGGTGGCGACACGCTTCTTGTCGCGAACGGCGTGACGAATCGACTGGAGTTGCGATTCGTGCGCGTCGTTCATGTGGATGTAACCTAGCACGGCGAAATAATCCCCGGCATGCAGGCGCGCGAGGTGCGCGCGCAGATAGCCGACGAGCGTGGCATTACTTGCCGCGGCTTGCTTCAAAGCTGCTGCGTTCTTTTCATCGGTGAAGAGCTTGACGCCGCCTTCGGCAAAGAACGGAGACTCGGGCGGAAGCGATCCGGATTTCTCATACTGGTCGGTTAGTTTGCGTGTTTCGATCTTGCTGGCTTCGACGTCCGGCTGGTTGAACGCGTTGATGCCGATCACGGAACCGGCGACCGCCGTCGCGATTTCCCAACGGAAAAATTCCTGGCCGAGATCGTAGATTTCCGGCACCGCGATGTGAATCACGGGCTGGCCGGCCTTCTCGAGCGCCGCGACGCCTGCGTCCTGCTTCGCATCGGGTGCGGATTCCAGGCGCAGATACGCGAAGACGCGATCGTTGCCGTACACATCAGGCGAGCCGATCCGCTCGCGATCCACGGGAATGATTCCGTGGCCCTCCTTGCCCGTCGATTCGGCGATCAGTTGCTCGAGCCATGCGCCCAAATCCGAAATCCCGGGCGAGGTGAAGATCGTGAGCTTGTCGCGCCCGCCCTTCGCGAGAGTCCCGAGGGTCGCGCCGAGCACGACGCCCGGATTCTGGTCGGCAGGCACGGAGGCGCCGCACGCACGGACCATCTTTTGCGTGTGATCTAGAAACTTCGCGACGTCGAGCCCCTGGATTGCGCCGGGAATCATTCCGAAATTCGAGAGCGCCGAGTAGCGACCGCCGATGGTGGGCAATCCAAAAAAGATGTGACGAAAGCCCGCAGCCTCCGCGACTTTCTGCATATGCGAGCCGGGATCGGTGATGGCGATGAAGCGCTTTCCAGTTTCCGCCGCGCCGACGGTCTGCTTCACGCGGTCGAAAAAGTATTGCTGAAAAATATTCGGCTCGAGCGTGCTGCCCGACTTGCTCGAAACGATGAAGATCGTTTTCGCCAGATCGAGCTTGGCGTCTAGGGCCTTGATTTGCGCCGGATCGGTCGAATCGAGAACAAGAAATTCGGGGCAGCCTGGAATGTTTCCAAAGGTGAGTTTCAGAACTTCGACGCACAGGCTCGATCCGCCCATGCCGAGCAGCACTGCCTGCTTGAATCCCGCCGAGCGAATTTCTTCGGCGATCTGCTGGAAGCGCTGGCGAGCCGCAATCTGTTCTTCGACAATGCCGAGCCAGCCGAGCCATTTGCTTTCGTCGGTGTTGCTCCAGAGCGAAGCGTCGTGCGCCCAGAGGCGCTGGACTTTGTTGTGAGCCTTCCAATCGGCAAGCGTCGCCTGGACGGCTTGCGCGAGAGCCTCGGGCAAGTGGTCGCTCATCGGGCTGCGGAGGCTTTCGCCTGCTTGTCGACGGCGGCGAGGAGCTTATCGAATGCGTCGGCGAACAGCTTGACTCCGTCTTCGGTGAGCTGATCCGTGACTGCCTTCATCGAAATTCCAGCGCGCGGGAGATCGAGCATCGTCTTGCGCGCGCCTTCGATGTCTTCTTCGAGACTGGCGCGCGGCTTGCCGTGATCGCGAAACGCGTCATACGTAGCCGGAGGAATCGTATCGACCGTATCCGCGCCGATCAGCTCTTCGACGTACAAGATGTCGCTATAGGCGGGATTCTTCGTGCCGGTGCTGGCCCAGAGGACGCGCTGCGTGGTGGCGCCGCGCGACGCGAGCGCCTGCCAACGAGACCCGCTGAAAATTTCCTTGTACTTTTGATACGTGAGCTTGGCGTTGGCGATCGCGACCTTGCCCTGCAGGCCGCGCAACAGCGCCACGTCCAATCCGGACTGCGGATTCTTGATCGAATCGGCGAGTTTGCCGTCGATGAGCGTGTCGATGCGGCTGACGAAGAAACTGGCGACGCTCGCGACGCGGCTCACATCGCCGCCGCACTTGGCGAGGTCCTCAAGGCCTGCGATGAAGGCCTCAGCGACGCGCTCATACACATCCTGCGCGAAAAGCAGCGTCACGTTCACATTGATGCCGCCGCCGATGGCTTCGCGAATTGCGGGAAGGCCTTCGGGAGTGCCGGGAATTTTGATCATCACGTTGTCGCGCGCGACGGCTTTCCAGAGGCGTTTCGCTTCGTCGATCGTCTCCTGCGTTTTGTGCGCGAGGTGAGGCGAGACTTCGAGGCTGACATAGCCGTCGCGGCGCTTCGTCTGATCGTACACGCGGCGCAGCGCGTCGGCCGCGTCCTGAATATCGCGAATAGCGAGTTGCTCGTAGATTCCCTTGGCGTCGAGATCCTTGCGCTTGGCAAGCTCTGCGAGCGGCTGCGTGTAGTCCGCGCTACCCGCGATGGCTTTCTCGAAGATCGTGGGGTTGGAGGTCATGCCGCGGAGACCGTCGTCTTCAATCAGGCGGGCAAGCTCGCCCGTCGTCATCAGGTCGCGGCGAATGTAGTCGAGCCATACGGACTGGCCGTAGGCGATCAGTTCCTTGAGAGGATTCCCAGTGCGCTTCCCTTCCTGCGTGGCTGCGGTCGGTTTCGCGGTTAGGCTCATGATCTCCCTCGGACTTACATTTTCTGGCGGCGATTTTACCTTACGAAGGGCCGCTGGGGCGAGGTTTCCTATTTCGAGTTGCCAGTTGTTACCGCGCATTCACGGCGGAGACACAGAGTGCGCAGAGAAAAACAAATTCAAAGGCGACTTCTTTAGGCAGACTCGCTCAGAGGCTTGCGACCGAGCCGCCGTCCACGCGATAGTTCGAGCCGGTGATGAACGACGCCTGCTCGGAGGCAAGGAACACGACGATTCCGGCGGTTTCGCCCGAACGGCCCGCGCGGCCGAGCAGAATATTCGGGCGAAACTCACGCAGCAAAACTTTTTCCGCTTCATCCACCGTGATGCCTCTCGAGCGCGCTTCCTGCTCGAGCAGGCCGTCGAGAAGCGGCGTGCGAATGAAGGCGGGCGAGACGGTGTTCACGAGGATGCCGTCTTTGCCATAGGCCTTCGAGAGGCTTTTCGTCAGGCTATTGAGAGCGGATTTGGATGCGTTGTAATGCGGCATCATGGGGTCGGGCTGGACGCCGGATTCCGAGGAAATGTTGATGATGCGGCCCCACTTCTGCTTTTGCATGTGAGGCAGCGCGGCGCGCGTGGCGCGAACGGCCGAGAGGACATTCAGATTGAACGCGCCAAGCCATTCGTCATCGGTGAGATCGTCGAACGAACCGAAGCGGCCTGCGCCACCGGCGTTGTTGACGAGAATATGGATCGTGCCGAAACGCCGCACAGTCTCGTCGACCATTCGCTTCACATCCTCGGCCGCGGTAACATCGGCGACGACGGGATGAACGGTCTCGCCCGCGGCGCGGATTTCGGCGGCAGCCGACTCCAGTTCATTCGCATGGCGGCTGTTGATCGCCACCTGGACGCCTTCGCGCGCGAGCGCTACGGCGATCGAGCGGCCGATCCCCTTGCTCGAGCCGGTGACGAGCGCGATCTTGCCCTTGAGTCCAAGTTCCATCGTTGAGTCCTCCCCCAGTTCGATGCGCGGCCGCGTCAGATTTATCCACGCGGAGTGCGGGATTCGGACGCGCCGTATTTGCGCAGCAGGCGAAACGGCCGTAGCGCGACATAGAGCGGCGCAAGCGGTCCGGGCAAACGCATGCTCTGCCAGTCCTCCTCGGCAGGAGCGGCGGCCAGGCGAAGCGCGTAGCGCCATCCCGCGAGGATTCCTGCGACGGTGCGTCGGCGAAACCGAAAACGGCCGGCCGCGTCGAGCGCTGGCAACGCGCGGCTCAAAAGCCTGCGCTCCATTTCGGCGGCGACGGAAGTCGCCACGCGGTCGTTCGCCACGCGGGCGAGGATTTTTGCGGGAATATCTGCGTCCATGAGCCCGGCAGCAAGAGCCAGTCCCAGATTCAGCATCCGGCACGCGCCCATGGACTCGGAGCGGAGGAAAACCTGATCCCAATCGAGTTGCGGCGACGCCTGAATGAGTTCGGCAATATCAGCGACCCATGAAATTCTCTCCCAGAAGTCTTTCGCGCCGTGAATGCAGAGAATCGGAAGGCCATCCTCGGGAGCAAACGTCCGCACTTCGTGTCCGCTGAGCGAGACCGGAACGAGGCGTTGCGAGAGGTCGTCGAGATTTGCCGGAACCGGAAAATGGCGAAGCGTGTGTTCCGTGTGCAGTTCGATCATCATGCGGCGCGGTTCGTCGCGATAGTTATATTCGCCAGGGATGGGGGACGCGCGCTCGGGCGAAAAGTTCCAGGGGAATCTCGCGCGATAGCCGAGGCTCAGGATTACGTCGTTCGCGTTCGCCATGTCACGCTGGCGCAGGATGATGTCGAGGTCTTCGAATTCGCGGAGCGCGACATCTCCGTAAGCCTGCGCGGCAAGGACCGGCCCTTTGTACGGAATCGCCTCCACGCCGGCATCGCGAAACAGGTTCATCACGGTGAGAAGTTCGGCGGTTAGGACGAGGCTTCGCACGGCGTTCGCGCGCGTGACCTGCTTGAGTCGGGCGAGTTGTGCGGGCGGAACAGTGTCTCCCGCGGCGGCGGGAAGTTGGCGGCCGAGCAGAAGCGTTACGGAGTTCTCAGCCGCGTCGTCAAAGAGAAGCTCCCAGTCGAGCGGACCGGCAACTAGCGCGCGAATTTCTTCCACGATGGACGGCGCCATCCGTGTTCGCGCGCAGCATACGAGCAGCCGTTTTTCAGGGGAAAAGGTTGCGTTCGATGAGAGAGGCATCAACCTTGCGCGAAGGGTTTCGCGAAGGAATTCTACGACATCCGGGCGCGGAGGAGTTGGATTCTTGGCGCGGATGGACGCCGATCTGTACCAGGCCCGCCCTCATGGCCGCAAGCCCGTCGCACCCAAATCCCGCGCGTGAGATTCGATGCGGAGACACGACGAGCGAAGAGCCAGCGCCCGGCCAAGAATCTATGCCGCAAGCGGCTGGACGAAGGAACCTTCTATCGCGATCTTGTGGCCGATCTTCAAAAGCTTGCTGCGCAAGCTATCCGGGTCGAGTCCAGCACCGGCGCACACGCGACTGAAGTTCGCGGCATCCTCGAAAATGAATTTCTGGGCTTCACGCCGCTGGCGAAGATTGCCGCCGCGCCATTCTTGGATCGCGAGTGTCACCACGGCCATCCAGAGGTGACGCTCAGCAATACATTCTTCGGTGATTTCGCTGTGAAAAGTCATTCGAATTGGAGTTGCTTCCATCGCTGTTTCCCCTTTGCCCTTGGTCCTCGGCTGGCCAATCCCCCAGCTGCTCCGCCAGCCGAGTCACAAAGGAAAAGGCACATGCGCGGCCAATGCTGAAGCTGAGCGGAGCTGTATCCGGTCGCCCTCGCAACTGCCTCGAACTAAGACATTTCGCTACGTTCGAGAACGCGATGGTGAATGGAGGAATCGGAGGAGCAAGCGGTAGGAAGTGTTTCGAATGCGGGCAGGTGTTTCAGTTGGGAGCACGCTCGATGAGGCGAGAAAGACTCGGCAGGGTGGACCAAGCGGCTAGCGAACGGATTCAAGCTCGAGGACTTCGCGCAGCTTTGACGCAAGCGTCGCGAGCGTGAAGGGCTTTTGCAGAAGGACCGCATCGGTTTGAAGGACGCCCTGATGGACGATCGCCTGGTCCGTGTAGCCCGACATGTAGAGGACCTTGATCCCCGGGCGCGTGGCAGAAACGCGCTCGGCCAGCTCGCGGCCACCAATCCCCGGCATCACCACGTCGGTAATCAGCAAGTGAATTGGACCCACGTGCATGCCAGCCAATTCCAGAGCCGTGTGGCCGCTCTCCGCGACCAGAACGGTATAGCCGCACATTTCCAGGTATTCGCGCGCGAGATCGCGGACTCCGGGCTCGTCCTCCGCGAGAAGCACGACCTCTGTACCGCGCGGCAAAGCCGGAGCGTCCGCGATGCGATCGCGCCCGCCCGCGGCGACGTCCGCCTCGATGCGAGGGAGATAGATTTTAAATGTCGTCCCGTGGCAGGGCTCGCTGTACACCCAGACGTAGCCTCCGCTTTGCTTGACGACGCCGTACACAGTCGCAAGACCGAGGCCCGTTCCCTTCCCCTTTTCCTTGGTGGTGAAGAACGGCTCGAAGATGTGCGCCTGGATCTTGGCGTCCATGCCGCAGCCGTTGTCGGTGACCGCGAGCATCACGTACTTGCCGGGCGCGACCACGTTGGGGGTCTGGGTGGAGGTTCCGTCGAATTCCACATTGGCAGTTTCGATCATGAGGCGGCCGCCGTGCGGCATGGCGTCGCGCGCGTTGACCGCGAGATTCATGACCACCTGTTCGATTTGGCTGCGGTCCGCTTTCACGAGCCAAAGGTCGGGCGCGGAGGACGTCTCGAGTTGAATATCCTCGCCGATCACGCGGCGCAGCATTTTCTCCATGTCTGAGACGACGCTCTGAACATTGAGCACCTTCGGCGCGAGGATTTGCTTGCGGCTGAAGGCGAGCAGTTGTTGCGTCAGCGCCGCGGCCCGCTGGGCGGCGATTTGAATCTGCTCCGCGTTGCGCCGGAGCGAATCGCCTGCGGGAAGCCGGTCGGCGAGCAGGTCGGCATAACCCTGTATCACCATCAGCAGGTTATTGAAATCGTGCGCGATACCGCCGGCCAGGCGGCCAACGGCCTCCATTTTCTGAGCCTGGCGGAATTGCTCTTCGAGCTTCTTGCGGTCGGTGACATCGAGCGCCATGCAAATCGCGCCCTGCACGCGGCCCGCGGCGTCGCGCAACGGCTCGACGTGGCACGCATACGATCCCTCTTTCCACTCCACGGGAAACGTGACGGGTTCGCCGGCGACCGCGCGGCGGTGAGCCGCAATCGGTGCAAAGGTCTGGTCGGCCGTTTCAAAGTAGTCGGTTAGCAGCATCCCGACGATCTGGTTGGGCTTGAGGCCCAGCCGCGCGAGTCCGGCGCCCAGCGCAGAAGTGAGCCGAAGATTCTTATCGACCGTCCACAGCACGGCGGGCAACTGCTCGACCAAAACGCGCAACCGCGCTTCGCTTTCACGGACTCTTTCCTCCGAGCGTTTTCGCTCGATCGCCAGCGCGATCTGGCCGCCGACGGACGCGAGGAACTCTAGGTCGCGCTCGGTATAGACGTTCTCCCGTTCATAGTTCTGAACGACGAGGACGCCAATAGTCTGCGAGGGAGTTCGCAACGGAACCCCCAGCCACGACGGAGACTGCGTGCCCATCAATTCGACTTCGCCCTGGCTAGCCAAGCGATCGAATTGTTTCTGAGAAATCAGCATCGCCCGGCCCTGCTGGAAAACGTACGCAGTGCACGTGCGCTCCAGCTTTTGAGGGGATGGCGCCGCATCGAATTCATCGGCGAAGAAGGGAAAGTGGAACAGTCCGGTGGAAGGCTCATGCAGCGCGACGAAGCAATTCTTCGCGTCGAGCACTTTTCCGAGGGCCAAGTGAATGAGCCGCAGCAGGTCGTCCAGATTGTCGGTGACGCTGACGGCGTTAGTGATTTCGGTCGTGACCTGGCGCTCGAGTTCGGAGTGTTTGCGCTGCGTGACGTCTTCCGCCGTGCCGTCATGGCTGATAGTCTTGCCGTTCTCGTCGCGGATGGCCCGGACGTTGAGCGATATCCAGATTTTGGTGCCGTCTTTTCGCGGCATGAGGCATTCGAATCCTTCAAGAGTGCCACGCCGTTCAAGCTCCTGTATCAGTCTGACCCTGTCCTGCGGGTTCGCGTAGAGCTGTTTGCCGATGTCGCGCACCTCGCGAATCATTTCCTCGGGTGAGGAGTATCCTGCGATGCGGGCCATTGCGGGATTTACGGTGACGAAGCGGCCGTCCGGCGTCGATTCGAAGAAGCCCTCGACGGCGCTTTCAAAAATCCGTTGATATCTTTCCTCGGCTCGGCGCTGAGCGTGCTCGGCCCGGCTGCGGTCCGTGATGTCCTCGTACATGCCGAAGCAGCCGTTTCGCTTCCCGTCGACCATCAGCGGCACACCGATGACTCGAACGTCGACGAGAGAGCCATCCTTGCGCCGCCGTTTCACCGTGGCGCGAACAATCTCGCCGGCTGTCGTATTTGCGATTAGCCCGATCATCTCGTCCCTCTTGCCGGACGGCGCGAGCAGCGACTCGAGCACCGCTCCGCGAAGCTCCACGAGTGAATAGCCGAACAATCGCTCGAATGCGGGATTGCACATCTGGACCCGGCGGTGCGTATCGAGTGCGACGATCGCGAGCGGATTGTTTTCGGTCAGCGCCTGCACGTAGGCCGTGTGCTCGGCCACCTTCTGCTCCGCGGCGCAGCGCGCGCTGATATCCTGCGCGACCACCAGCACCGCAGTGCGGCCCATATACGAAATGCCTTGCGTGGTCACTTCGACATCGAAGATTTCCCCGTTTTTCCTGCGGTGCCGCCAGCGACCGAGGAATTTGAGAGGTTTTTCGTCTTTCCGGACCATTTCCAGCAGACGAGGAACCTCATCGGGCGGTCGAATCTGCCTGGCCTCCATGCCGAGGAATTCTTCGCGCGAATAACCATACTGCTTGAGCGCGGCGGCGTTGACTTCGAGGAACTTCAAAGTCTCCTGGTCGCAGACATACATGGCGTGCGGATTTTTGGAAAACAAAAGCTCGAAGTGCGCGTCACCGGGGGCGGTGACGCCGCTCGGCTCCGCTGAAGGAGCCTGCAATTGCGGTCCGGGCTTGCCCTCCGCGTGGTTGGGTCGCGAAGAGCGTTTCGACTTGGGACGAAGCGAAGCTGTTCGGCTCGCCATGAGCTGGAAGACACCTCACCCTTCGCAATAGACGCGGTATTGCGAAACAGCACCCCGCAGTTATGTATAACGAGCGAGGTGGCGGTTCACAATGGTACGTTGGTACCAAGCTGGTACAGGCGTTGCGACCGAAGTTTGGTATCTCGCCAACGTAAACTTTGCAGTTCACTGGGAATAGCAGGCTCGCGATAGTTGAGAGCGCGCCGCCCGCACGCCGAAGGACACATGGACGCGCTTTGGAGGTTTGGTGGAGCGCTCTCGGTCCAGTAGAATGCTACTGCAACAAATGAGCGGCCGGCGCGTGCGCGCGTGAACAAGACCAAAAAGCCAGCAACGGGAATCGCGGAGCACAAGAGCAGCTTCCAGAAGGAAGCAGAACTAATCGTTCGGGCGGAGCACGAAGACCCATTTCGAATTTTAGGCCCGCACTGGACCGAGCCCGATGGCCACCCCTCACTGAAGATCCGAGCCTTTCGTCCAAACACCCAAGAGGTGAGCGTTCTCTGGGGCGCGGCGAAGACGGCCTATCCCGCAACTCAAATTCATCCGGACGGACTATTCGAGGCCATCGTTCCGTCTGACGCGCCGGGCTTGCACCCGGGCCAGCCGGTCGATCCGGCGGCTTACCGCCTACGATTCCGATCGGCCGACACTGATGAGATCGTGACACACGATCCCTACGCGTTCCCGCCGGTGCTCACCGATTACGATCTGTACCTATCGGGCGAGGGCACGCACTACCTGAAATACGAGAAATTGGGAGCGCACGTTCGCGAAGTGGCCGGCGTGCGCGGAGTGCATTTCGGCGTTTGGGCGCCAAACGCAAAGCGCGTGAGCGTGGTCGGTGACTTCAATTCCTGGGATGGGCGGACGTTCGCGATGCGCAGTCGTGGAGCCAGCGGAATATGGGAAATTTTCGTGCCCGGGCTCGGTGAAGGATTCCTCTACAAGTTCGAAATCCTTTCCCGCGTGGGGAGCTATCTCGGATTGAAATCCGACCCCTACGGTTTCGCGGCGGAGTTGCGCCCAAAGACGGCGTCGGTTGTGTGCAATATCGACGGCTACAAGTGGAACGACGCCGCGTGGCTCGAAGCGCGCGCCTCGCGCGACTGGCTGCACGCTCCAATGTCCATTTACGAGGTTCACGCCGGCTCCTGGCGGCGTAGGACGGATGAGGGCGACCGCTGGCTGACGTATCGCGAGCTGGCCGACGAGCTCGTCCCATACGCCAAGCGGCTCGGCTTCACGCACATCGAATTGATGCCCATTATGGAGCATCCCTTCGATGCTTCCTGGGGCTATCAAACCGTCGGGTACTACGCCGTGACGAGCCGGTTCGGCACGCCTGCCGATTTCATGCACTTCGTCGATCGATGCCATGCGGAAGGCCTGGGCGTGATTCTCGATTGGACACCCGGGCACTTTCCGCGCGACGACCACGGCCTGGCGTTTTTCGACGGCACCCACCTCTACGAGCACGAGGACCCGCGCCGCGGTGCGCATCCCGACTGGGGCACGCTCGTCTTCAACTACGGCCGGAACGAAGTGCAGAATTTTCTGCTGTCAAACGCGCTATTCTGGATCGACAAGTATCACATCGACGGCCTGCGCGTGGACGCGGTAGCGTCGATGATCTATCTCGACTATTCGCGCAAGCCCGGCGAATGGATTCCCAACGAGTTCGGCGGGCGCGAAAATCTCGAGGCGATTGCCTTCCTGAGACGGTTAAACGAAGTGCTCCACCAACGGCATCCCGGCGCGCTGATGATCGCGGAAGAATCCACTTCCTGGCCCGCGGTATCGCGGCCCACGTATGTCGGCGGGTTGGGATTCGATTTGAAATGGAACATGGGCTGGATGAACGACACGCTTCGCTACATGGAGTTCGATCCGATTTATCGCCAGCACCATCACAACGAGCTGACATTTTCGATGCTCTACGCGTTTCACGAAAATTTCGTCCTGCCGCTCTCGCACGACGAGGTCGTTCACGGAAAGCGCTCCCTGCTCGAAAAGATGCCGGGCGACGACTGGCAAAAATTCGCCAACTTGCGCCTGCTGCTGGCGTATTTCTACGCGCATCCGGGGAAGAAGCTGCTTTTCATGGGCGGCGAGCTTGGCCAACGGAATGAATTCTGGGAGGGCGGCTCGGTGGAATGGCCCCTTGAGCAGTCGCCGCCGCACCAGGGCATTCAGCGCCTTGTTGGAGACTTAAACCGCCTGCATGTGGGCGAGCACGCACTTCACGAGGTCGATTTCGAATGGTCGGGCTTCGAATGGCTGGAAGCGAATGACGCCGCGGCGAGCGTGGTCACATTCTTGCGGCGCGCCAGGGATACTGAGGATCTTATCGTGGTAGCGTGCAATTTCACGCCGGTGGTGCGCGAAAGCTATCGCGTCGGCGTGCCGCGTCCCGGGTTCTACCGTGAAATCCTGAACACGGACTCGAAATATTACGAAGGAACGGACCTTGGAAATGCAGGCGGCGTCCAAGCCGAGCCGATCCCGTGGAACGACCGCCCCTATTCGATCAAGTTGCGCCTGCCATCGCTCGCCGTGATGTACTTCAAGCCCTAGCGTGATCAAAAATCTGCTCGCGCAAAAAACAGGGGCGATCCGATGAATCGCCCCCTCTTTCATCTTAGATTGAGGCTAGGTTAAGCCGAGCCGGACTAGGCCTCGGTGAGCGCCAGTTCCTTTGGTTCCTCAAGCGTCGCCGAAGGCCAACTCTTCAGCTCCGGCAGGCAGTGCTTCACGAAGCAAGCGATGTTCCGCTGGACCTCGTCATTCGGCATCCCGCCGAAATTCAGATTCGGCATGATCCCCTGCATGTCTATCAGCTTCTTATATCCGGCGAACTTCTCGAGGACCTGCTGCGGCGTGCCCCAGGCCATCAGCTGAATGTAATCCTCGACGGCCTTGTCCTGCCCGATCTCATTGAGGTACTTGCTCATATCGGCGTACCGCTCATAGCCCTTGGTCGTGTCGAAGTGCTTTCCCAACATCTCGTAGTGATCGAGCGCCTCGCGATAATTCGCGGCGAGGTATTTGCGCGCCAACTCCTCCGCGCGGTCTCTGCTCTCGTCGACGAAACAAAAGCCCGAGCAGAACGGCTTCGGCGGAGCTTCCTTCGGATGAAACTCTTGCCAGAGCTGGTGATACCGCTCGAAGTCCGCCGTCACGAGCTTCCAAGACTTCTGAATAATCACGAGCATGCCCAAGCCGAGCTTGGCCACCACCGGTACTGAATCCGCCGAAGCGGCGGCAGCAAACGAGCGGCCCTTGAACGACTTGAATGGGCGCGGGCGAATCTCGCGGCGCGGCTGCTTCACTGTCGCTCCGCCTTCCATGACGCCCGTCTCTAGTGCTTCCAGCACAAGCTGTGCGAATTCATCGAAACGCTGCCGGCCCTCGTTCTGGTCAATCCGCAGCCCCTCAAACTCGCGGCGCGACAGGCCGCGTCCGAACCCGAGGATATAGCGCCCATCGGAAACGTGATCGAGCAGCGAAATCTGCTCCGCCAGGCGAATCGGGTCGTGCCACGGCACCACGATTACCATCGAGCCGAGTTTGATGTGCTTGGTCTTACCGGCGATGTAGGAGAGCACCTGGCAGGGATCCGGGCTGATGGAGTAGTTGTCAAAGTGATGTTCGGTGACCCACACGGATTCGAAGCCGAGCGACTCCGCCCGCTCGCAGTTTCCCAGCTCCTCGCGCATGAACTGTCGATCGGAACAACCGCTCAGATGTTGAAAACCCGCTCCGTAGCCTACGTGCATTGGTAGTGCCTCCTTCGATGGCCTCGCGCCTCACGCGCGCAAAGATCCGCCGCACTCCCGTGAATTCCCCAGTGGCCGGAATATATCAAATTGGAACGGCCGGCACTAGACCGCCCGGAAAATCGAAGCCCGGTGTACAATCCACCGCTCGGGAAGAGGCGCGTGAATGGCCTTAGGATTGGGTGTGAATGTCTAGCAGCGGGCAATACTTCGTCGCGGTCGTCGGCGGGGCCGTCTCCGGTTCCGTAGCGGCGGAAATACTGGCGGACCACGGAATCCAGGTCGCAGTCATCGAGCAGAACAAGCGCCCCTACGGAAAAATCGAGGACGGCCTGCCGCGCTGGCACGTCGAGCAGCGCAAACAGGAGTACGGCCGCATCGACGCGCGGCTGAGAAAGCCGGGAGTCCACTTCATCCCCTCGACGAAGCTCGGCCGCGACATCGAGTTTCAGGATCTCTGCAAGAACTGGGGTTTTTCGGCGGTGATCCTGGCGAATGGCGCGTGGCGCGACAGGGATTTGGGCGTGCCCGGCGCCGAGAAATTTATCGACAAGGGCTTGGTCTACCAGAATCCGTTCATCTACTGGTACAACCACAAGAATGAAAAGACTTATGACGGGCCGCGCTACGAAACGCCGGATGAAGCGCTGGTCGTGGGCGGCGGCTTGGCCTCGATCGACGTGGTGAAGGTGCTGCAGATCGAGAATTACGAGCGCGCCATGAAAGCGCGCGGCATTCCCGTCGACATGCACCAATTGGAGAAAGGCATCCCGGCCGCGTGCAAAGCGCACGGCATCAAGCCGGAGGATCTGGGCATCAAGGGCTGCCTCCTGATCTACCGCCGCCGCGAGCAGGATATGCCGCTCGCGCAGCCTCCGGACAAGGCTACTCCCGAGCAGATCGCGAAGACCGAGCAAGTCCGCCAAAAGATGCTGCGACTCGCGCGCGACAGATACCTGTTTCGCGTGCAGGATCGCAGGCTGACTACCGGCATGGTCGTCGAAAACGGGCGGGTTGTCGGCTTGAAGGTCGCTGAAACCAGAATCGAAGGGCGGAAGGCGGAGCCGATTCCCGGTTCGGAACACGAACTGCGAGCGCCTCTCGTGATTTCTTCGATTGGCTCCGTGCCGGAGATTCTTCCCGGCGTCGCGATGAAGGGCGAATACTACACATTCTCGGACGAAGATTTACCCCGCTATACGGGTTACGAGCGCGTGTTTGGCGTCGGAAACGTCGTCACGGGCCAAGGCAACATTCGCGTTTCGCTTATGCACAGCCAGGAAGTGACGAACCACCTGATTACGGACTACATGGGAATTGGGGACGGCGGCGACTCGACGGCGCTGCACGGCGCTGCGGAGGCTCGGGCGGCCGGGAATGCGCGAGCGGTCACTGCAGGCGTCAAGACGTTGCCCGCGCTCTCGCAGAGCGAAGTCGCGGCAATCGAGCGCCGTATCCGCGCGCTGCAAGAGCGAGCAGGCTACACTTCGCACTATGACTCCTGGATCGCCAAAGTGACTCCGCCGGACCTCGAATAGATTCCGGCGCCTCGGCGGCTCCTACTGCTGAGGCGGTTGCTGCATCATCATTGGGTTGAACGGCTGCGGGATACCGATGATCTTGTCCTTCGCGTCCGTGAGCACCTTGGTCAGCACCATCGTGGAGTCTTTGGCCTGGTGCTTCACCACGCCAAGGGGACTGACCTTGGAACTTACCCACGTGTCGCCCGATCCATCTTTCATCCGATAGTGCTCGCAGGCAAAAGTGCCCGCCGGGACGGTGACGGACTCGCTGCCGACGTCTTCGGCCGTGCTGCGAATGTCCGCGGGCTGCGCCTGGCTATTCATGCGGTTCATCTGGCTGGGCATTTCCATCGGGGGACGCCCTGGCATCTGCATGATGACGCGCGACGTAGTGGTGTTCGAACCATCGAGTGCGATCAAGACCTTCATCACCATTTCGCCATTGCCCATGCCCGACGTGGTCCACTCCATCCAATAGGCGTCTTTGCCGTTCACGGTCTCTTTGCCGACGATCGCGTACCCGATCTTCGTCATGCGGCCGTCGGCCGTGGTGATCTCATACTCGCCACCTGAGCCGACCACGGCATTGAAGATGCCGCGTGGCATCGGCGCCTGTCGCATGCCCATTCCCATCTGTGCCGTGGCCGACGCGGCCGTCACCAACAGCAAACACAGCGTAAGCCCCAGCTGTCGCATACCCTTCATCGTTCCCCCGTTTTGAGAGCGGCTTGCGGGCTGGATAGCGCCGCCCTGAGTCAGATTCGCGCGAACGCGCGCTTGCTTGGCCCGTACTGGCACCGCTAGTTTAACTCCCGGTAGCTGATCAGCCGAATGTCATGTTCCTGAACTGCACGCCTGACCTCCGGCGACAGCAGAGCGTCCATTTCCATCTGGCGCTGCTGCTGCAATCGCGAGCCGGTACGGGCCAGATCCGCGTCGCAAATCCCGGGATGGACCATGATTTCCGTTCGCCCGTCAGGGAGTGTGTCAATCAGTCGGCACAATGCCGCAGCGCTTACGCGTCCGGTCACCGCCAACCCAAGAAAATGGTCCGGCGAGCGCAAACCGTAACTTTGCGCGATCGATTTGAACCACGACCCGACGGCGCACACGGCTGCCGACGCCGCCATGCTTTGGACCAGGCCCGCGCGTTCGCTGCGAGCCGTTCGCCACGAATCTCCTAGATTCTCGATGGGGTTGCGCACGCGCGTGATTCCAAATTCACGCGCCACGCGCCCGACGGCGTGCATCACGCGCGGGTGAACGTGAGTGTGCTTGTGAGTATCTACGTGAGTGAGTTCGATTCCGGCGCCGCGAATTTTTTCGATCTGCGCGCGCAGTTCCCTCTCGATCTCTCTCGATGGGATTCGTCCGGAGCTTACGCGGGCCACCAGGGCGCCGAGCGACTTGGGCAAGCGGCCGTCACGGTCAACCAGTGACGGAATTTCCTGCGGCGGCGCAACCGCAAATCCTCCCGTGAGAACGAGGTGGGAGCCAATTCCCAGTTTCGGATTCGATTTGGCGCGCTCGACCGCGTCATCGAACGCCGGACCGTTGGCCATCAACGTGGCGCTCGTCAGAATTCCATCGCGGTGAGCGCGAATAATTCCCTCGTTGACGCCCCGCGTGTAGCCGAAATCATCCGCGTTGAGAATCAGTTCCTTCATTCGCACCTGGAAGTGCCGTGCCTTCAGGCAGGTAAGAATGCTATCACGCAGCGCACAAATTCGGTTTTCGTTTGGTAGCGGCGATGATTCGCACGGAAGAAAGAAATTGCGGCGGTCGTCAGATGAATCGGAAGCAAATGATTTGCGCGCGGAAGCAATTCTCTCGCCATTTTCTACGGCGAAACTTTCAAATTATGAATGGCGTGTGAAAGTTTTCAACAGTTCTGTTGAAAACCGTGTGGAAAACGCGCGCTCGTGAATCGAAACTCCGCGCCAGCACGAGGCTTACTCCTCTTTGCACAAGTTCTGTGCAGATGAAACGCTTTGCGAAGAATTTTTCGCTGGCCGGCTTTCGCTGCGCTGGAATTTTTCCCGGATACGGGAAATTTCGTATCGAAAAGTCCCGAAATAGAAGAAGAATTTCGCGCTGAACGTTGCTAGTACCAGTGGGGCGGCGGCGCAAGCTTGATGGTGATCGACTCTTCGTCCTTCTCAACATCGTACCATTCGCCATACGTATGCCAGCCCGGCGCGATAACTTGAATGAGGATCTTGCCTTGCGGAATCTCCGGCACCTTCACCGATCCATCTTGATTGGTCTTGAAATTCATCTCGGCGAGCTTGTCGCGGTGCAGCAATCCTCCCGAAGTGTTGAAGCGGACATAGACGCTTGCATTGGAGACCGGCTTATCGTTGTCCGTGGTCACATGAATCTTCAGCTTCGTCGTAAGTGGCTCAGATGATTTGTGATCCTTCTTGTCAGCCTTGTCGGCAGGGGCCGGTTGATCCTGCGTGGCCGGTGGCGGAGGACTGTTCGTCTGCGCGAGGCTGGTGGCGGCACAAAATAGCACCGCTGCCAGCGCGACTCCGCACTGGAGCCGCCGGGAAAATCTGCGGCGAGCTGTATCAACTTTCACGATCTGTCCCTTGTACTCCAATCGGACGCGCGCCTCAAGCCCACTCTCCAACTTAAAGCAGCGTTTCGTTTTACTACTTCACGGGCCGAAGCGAATCGGAAATCCAGCGGAGGTACTCGTGCGATCCCTTCGCGATCGGCAGCGCGATGATCTCAGGAACTTCGTAGCTATGAAGCCGCCGGACCGCGCGCTCGAGAGCCCCAAACCGGCCGCGCGAAGTCTTCAACAGGACCAGGAACTCCTTTGCCGACTCAACCTTGCCCTTCCAACGGTAAATCGATCGCACCGGGGACTCGAGGATGTTTGCGCAGGCCGCGAGCCTGCCCTCAACCAACGCGCGGCCGATCGTCCGCGCCTCTTTCGCCGACCCACAGGTGACCAGCACGATGATATGGTCCGTCATTCCGCCTTTACTCTTGAGACTCGCCGTTGCGCGATTCCCTGATACTTGCGGCTTGCGCGACAAGATACAATACCCATCCGTGACAAGCCAAGCGATCCACTTCGGCACTTCCGGCTGGCGAGGCATCATCGCCGCGGACTTCACCTTCGCAGGCGTGCGTCGCGCCGCCGAGGCGATCGCCGGGCACGTGCTCGCGCAGAAGAAATCCCCGACGTTGATCGTCGGGTACGACACCCGGTTTTTCTCCCCGGAATTTGCTCTCGCCGCTGCTGCCGTGCTGCGGTCCCGTGGCTGCCGCGTGCTTCTGTGCTCTGCCGCGACGCCCACCCCGGTCATCGCGCACGCCATCATTCATGGCAAGCTCGATGGCGGCATCAACATCACCGCCAGCCACAATCCCGCGCAGTACAACGGACTGAAATTCTCCGGGCCGGACGGCGGGCCCGCACTGCCCGAAATCACGAAGGACATTGAAAAACGAGCGGCCGGGCTCAAGGACACCGCTGCCCAGCCTCACGAGATCGAAAACGACTTCGAAGCGATCGAGCCGCGCGAGCCGTACTTCGAGCAACTGCGGCGCATGATTCGCTTCGACGTGCTGAGCAAGGCGAAGGGCGGCTTCGTCTGCGACGCGGTTCACGGATGCGGCGCGGGCTGGCTCGACCGCATTCTCACCGAGAGCGGCATCACGGTGACATCGATTCGCGCGAACCGGGACGTGCTTTTCGAAGGCACCGGACCCGATCCCGCCGAAGAGAATCTCGCGCCGCTGAAAAAGGCGGTCTCGGAAAAGAAAGCCCTCGCCGGTCTTGCGACTGATGGCGACGCCGACCGCTTCGGCATCGTCGATCGCGACGGCTCATTCATTTCGCCGAACCACATCCTCGGACTGGCGTTCGACTATCTGCTCGAGACCCGCGGCTACAAGCTCGGCGCATCCCGCAGCGTTGCGACCACGCACCTGCTCGATGCCGTCGCGGAGCTCCACGGCACGCAGGTTTATGAAACGCCGGTCGGCTTCAAGTACGTAGGCCCGCTCCTGCGCGAGAACAAGATCGCGCTCGGCGGGGAGGAAAGCGCCGGCATGACGATCCGCGGCCATCTTCCGGAGAAGGACGGCATTCTCGCTTGCCTGCTCGTCGCCGAAATGATCGCGGCGCGCCAGGCGTCCTTGGCCGATCAACTCCGCGACCTGTTTCGACGCGTCGGCCGCGAATTCTGGCCGGTACGCGAAAACCTGCATCTCCCGGAGGAAGTTCAGGCAAAGCTGCCGGACCGCCTGAAAGCGGATTTCAAGGAGTTTGCCGGACGCCGCGTCACGAAAGTCGACCGCATCGACGGATTGCAAATGACTTTTGACGACGGCGAGTGGTTGCTGATGCGCCCTTCGGGCACGGAACCGGTTGTGCGAATTTACACGGAAGCGGCCACGCCGGCGGCGTCGCAAAAGCTTGCCGAGGAGGCGCGCGCTTGGATCGTTCAATGAGAGATCAGCCGGTGAGCTTCGCCGAACAGTTCCGCGATTTCCTGCGCCGGAGCCTGCACTGGTTCCTCGCGGCGGCGTTTACCCTGCTTCTGATCCAGGATGTCTTTGGAACGCACGGCATCCTCGCCATGCGCCGCGCCCAGCAGGAAGCCGCCAGCGTGCGGAAAGAGATCGACCGCATCAACGAAGAAAACCGCCAGTTGCAGGACAACGTGAAAGCGCTGAGGACCGACCCTCAAGCGATCGAAAAAATCGCGCGCGAGGAAATGGGCCTTGCGCGGCCGGGCGAATACATCTTTAAGATTCCGCCGAAGCCCGGTGACGCCACAGCTCCGGCGCCGCAGACCGCCGATCCAACGGCAAAGCCCTAATCGCCCGGCGCCAGGCGCAGCGCGCGGCGCAAACGGCCGATGATTTCGGCGCCGCGTCCCTTCAACCGCGTTCGCGCCATCGCCAACAGCACCATTGCCGAGAAAATAATCAGCAGGCCCAGCGAAGCCATCGGGATCGTCTCCGCGCGCTTCGGCAAAATCGAAAATCGCCCGTAGACGAACTCGATGTGCACCCAGTACACCAGCAGCGACGCCTGGCCCATCTGGATGAGCGGGCTGAAGCCGAACTGCCCCAGGCCCCAGCGGCACCACGCGTACGCCATCCACGTGATCACCATCAGGATTCCCACGCGCGCGAGCAAGAAATTTGGGCTCGTGTGCCAGTAGTCGTACACCGCGTAGAGTTGCTTGGGTGCGGCGTCGAGCGCCCACGCGACAGAAAAAACCGCGATCCCCGCCGCGCCCGCAAGTGCAGTCGCGCGCGCCGGATACTTCGCCGACCAGTCGCTGAACAGCATGAATCCCACCGCGAGGCCGGCGAACGCGAACGCTACCCACGGAAAAATCGGGAAGAGCCAGGGCTGCGGCACGTTGTACGTGTGCACGCCGTTGATGTACGACTCGAGATACCACGACAGCCAGCGCGGACGCCACGTGGTCCACAACGGCGGCGTGGCCATTGCCACAGCGAGCGTAGCCGCGACGGCCAAGATCGCGTTCGCCGTCCGCGTCCGCGCAAACCAGCACAGCATGCCGACGAATACGATCGACAGCCCGATCACGTTGAGCACGTCCACGCGCAGCAAGTCCGTCCACGGCGCCCACGGCAGCCCGAACACATATTCCTGCACGCGAAAGAGCAGGCCGAGACCGAAAATTTCCGCGCCGCGCCGGATTGTCGTGCGCGCGATTTGGTTCGCCGGGACACCCTTGCGACGCGCCCGGTCCGTCAGCAGCGCGCACGAAACTCCCGCGAGAAAAAGAAACAGCGGAGCCGGAAGCGTTCCGCCGAGCTGCGACCAGCGAATGAATGACGTCTGGCGCGCCGCGCCGCCGAGCCACGAATCGTAGCAGTGCGTCTGAAACATGATCAGGCATGCGAGCCCGCGCATCCAGTCGATGTAAGCCAGCCGCTGTTTGCCCGATTCCGTCGTCATTTTCGGCACGCGACAGGATGGCCGAGCGCCTGGGCCAAATCAAGTTTTTGTCGGAGTTCGCGGCTCGTTCAGTAAAATCGTGCGGTATGGCAGCCGAATCTCGATCGAGGCAGATGGGCTTCCCCGCGGCTCTGGCCATCTGGGCCGCGCTGATCATGCTCGCCGCTTTTCTTGGCATCTGGCTGGGATTCGGCGGGCGGCGATTCGCCGCCGCGCTTGTGGTGGCGGCAGTGTTGCTCGCGTTTGAGCTTTTCTCCGCTGCGCCGCGCGCGCTGGAAATTGCGCGGCGGTCTATGGGCGGACGCGGCGCGCTCTTCGCTCCGCTCGTGCCTCTTTTTGCCGTGCTCGTCTATTCGTTTGCGGTGACGGGCGATTGGAAGCTGATGCTCGCGGGTGCGGCCTACGCGCTCGTCCCCGCGCTATTGCTGGCGAGCGGCGCGGGAAAATCGCCCGGCACCTGGGAAGACTACGTCGCAGCCGTGGCGCTTTGGCTGCCCGTCGAATTTCACTGGATGTACAGGCTGTTCCCGTATCCGCCGCCGCTGACTCACATCTTTACGATCCTGATGGCGCTCAGCACGGGCGTGGCTGCATTCGTGTACGTCCGGCGGCTCGAAGGGATCGGTTACGCGGTCGAATGGCGGCGCGGCTTCGCGTGGAACTTCGGCTTTCACTTCGTCGTCTTTGCGGCGATTGCGATTCCGCTCGGGCTCCGGCTCGGTTTTCTCGCGTTTAACCCGATGCTTCCCCGGATTCGCTCGGTACCTCTTTCCGGCATCGCCACCTTCCCTATTTCCGCTCTTGGCATATTGTTTTTCACAGCGTGGCCGGAGGAGTTCCTGTTCCGCGGCATCCTGCAGAATCTGCTTTCGCGCACGCTGAAGAATGAGTGGGCCGGCTTGATTGTGGCTTCGGCGTTGTTTGGCCTATCGCACATCGTCCATGCGCCATACCCGAACTGGCGCTACGCTGCCATCGCCACGATTGCGGGCTTATTCTACGGGCGCGCATGGATGAAGACGCGCTCGCTCGTCCCCGGGACGCTCATTCACGCGCTGGTGGACATCTCGTGGCACATTCTGTTTCGTTAATTCAATTCACGCGCGGATTTCGATCGGATTATTTGGGGCGGGTCCTGCGCTCTCCCAGTTTCTTTCCCAATGCAAGCGCCACGTTGACAAAGATGAGGGACAGCAGAAGCTCCGGCAGCGCGCGCTTTGCGGGCATGCCGCGCTGATATTCGCTCCAAAAATAGAAACTGACGAACCCGTTTGCCAGAAAGAGCAGGATCAGCGTCTGAAGCTTCACTTCACGATACCGGCTAGCGGACTCGATGCGGTGGCATACAGCCTCTTTTCGATCCGGCCGGCGAGAAATGCCTTCCTTCCTGCTTCGACGGCCGCGCGCATCGCTTCGGCCATCAACACCGCGTCGTGCGCGCCCGCGATCGCCGTGTTCATCAGGACGCCGTCGGCGCCCAACTCCATCGCGATCGCCGCGTCCGAAGCCGTGCCCACGCCTGCGTCCACGATCAGCGGCACTTCCGTGATCCGCTCGCGCAGGATGCGCAGATTCGCGAGATTCTGGATCCCCATGCCCGAGCCGATCGGCGCGCCGAGCGGCATCACGGCGGACGCGCCCGCATCGATCAGCTTCCGCGCGACGATCAGGTCGTCGCTCGTATAGGGCAGCACGATGAAACCTTCCTTCACGAGAATCTTCGTCGCCCGGATCAGTTGCTCGGTATCCGGGAAGAGCGTCTGCTCGTCGCCGATCACTTCGAGCTTCACCCACTCCGATAGCCCGACCTCGCGCCCGAGTCGCGCCGTCCGCACCGCTTCGTCCGCCGAATAGCAACCCGCCGTGTTGGGCAGAATAAAAAGTTTGTCGCGGTCGATGTAATCGAGCAGCGATTCCTTCGTGCGGTCGGTCAGGTTGACGCGCCGCACCGCGACCGTCACCATCTCCGCACCTGACGCCGTGTGCGCGCGCGCCATCTCCTGAAAGCTGCGATATTTCCCCGTGCCCACGATCAGGCGCGAACCAAATCCGCGCCCCGCAATCACCAGTTGGTTGCTCATCGAAATCTCCCCGTGGTCATTCTACCTCGCAGGGGCGGGTTTGAGACCCGCCCCTGCGCCGATCCCGACTCAAGCCAGATGCTGCGGGCGCGGCTCTTCGACGTCCGCATAGAGCCGCGCGATCACGTCGTGGTAGCGCTCCTCGATCACGCGCCGCTTCATCTTGAGCGTGTAGGTCAGCTCGCCGTTCTTGTGGCTGAAATCCTGTTCGAGCAGCGCGAAGCGCTTCGGCTTTTCATACTGCGCGAGCGACGCCGTGAGCCGCTCGATCTCCCGCGACAGCAAATCCCGAACCCAAGGATCGGCGACCATCTGCGCGGGCGTTGAGAATTCCCTCCCCGCCTTGCGCGCCGCCGCCTCGATGCCCGTGAAATTCGGCACGATCAGCAACGAAACGAATTTTCGCCCATCGCCCACCACCATCGCATTCGAAATGAGCGGCGACGTCTTCAACAAGTTCTCGATCGGCGCCGGCGCAACAAATTTGCCGCCTGCGGTCTTGAGCATCTCTTTCTTACGGTCGGTGATGACGAGATAGCCGTCTCCGTCGATACGCCCGATGTCGCCGGTCGAAAACCAGCCGTCGGTCGTCAAGACCTCTCGCGTCTGATCGGGCTTGTGGTAATAGCCCTGCATCACGCACGGGCCTTTCACAAGGATTTCGCCGTCGTCTGCGATTCGCACCTCGACGTCCGGTATCGCGCGCCCCACGGTGCCGACTTTGTTCGCTTTCGGCGAATTGAACGTCACAACTGGCGACGTCTCCGTCAGCCCGTAACCCTGATAGACCGGCAGTCCGACGCTCCAGAAGAATTCCGCGAGTTCCGGCGCGAGCGGCGCGCCGCCAGAACTGAATGTGCGAATCCTGCCGCCCACGCCCGCGCGAATCTTGGAATAGACGATCCTGTCGGCGAGCAACCATCGAAGCCGTACGCCCAAGGGAACGTCCTTGCCGTACGCGCGCCAGGGCACTGCCTCGGCGGCAGTGCGAATCGCCGCATCGAAGATTTTCCGCTTCAATCCCGATTCGCGATGGCCGCGCTCGATAATATTTGCGTAGGTCTTTTCGTAGAATCTCGGAACCGCTGCCATCGTCGTCGGCCGCACTTCGAGCAGGGCTTGCGCCACAGTTTCCATCTGCTGCACGTATGCAATCGAAACGCCTCGGAAGATATAGCCGTAATCGATCGTGCGCTCGTACACGTGCGCGAGCGGCAGCAGCGACAGCGCAACATCCGCAGCCAGCAATTCGAAGTCTTCGCTGAAGCCAAGGGCATTCGAGCTAAGGTTCGCATGGGTCAGCATCACGCCCTTGGGTTCGCCTGTGGTGCCGGAAGTGTAGATGATCGTCGCGAGCTGGCTCGAGATGACTTCCGCCGCCTTGCGGCGATAGGCCGTGATGTCGCTTTCGCCCGTGGTGGCGATCAGCGTCTCGTACAGCAGGGCTTCTTCGTGCAGTTCGGTGGGCGGCGCAACGGCGATCGTCTGCTCAAGTTGCGGCAGATGTTCGCGGCACGCCACGATCGTGCGGGCCTGGTCCTCGCCCGACGTGATCGCGATTCGTGCGCCGGAATCCTTCAGGATGTACGTCAGACGGTCGGGCGACTCGTGGAAATAGACCGGCACGGTCACCGCGCCCAGCCCTTGAATGGCGAAGTCCGCGATGTGCCACTCGGGACAGTTCGGCGCGAAAATTCCCACGCGGTCACCCGGCTGGATGCCGAGCTCGCCGAGCGCTCGTGCGAAGCCCGCCACTCGCCGCAGCATCTCCTGCGCCGAAATCGACTCCCAGCCGCCGGCTGTGCGAAACATCTGCGCGCGCGGATTCGCAAAGCGGTCCACGGCGTCGAGAAAACATTTGGGTAGAGGCTGATACCCCGTCGCCATCGCGCCACTCTAGCTCACGGATGGCCGCTGCGCAATGCAGCCTGTAAAATCCCCACGTCGATGCGATAAGATGCCGCTGAGAAACACGTTCATGGCGAAACTTGCAGCAGAAGAGACAACCGCCTACCAGCCCGTGCGTGCTCCGCGCGGCACCGCCATCTCCTGCAAAGGCTGGCAGCAGGAGGCGGCGCTGCGCATGTTGATGAACAACCTCGACCCCGAGGTCGCCGAGAAGCCGGAAGATTTGATCGTCTACGGCGGGCGCGGCAAGGCTGCGCGCAACTGGAAATGCTTTCACGCCATCGTCGCGTCGCTGCGCGCGCTTGAAAATGACGAAACGCTTCTCGTGCAGTCGGGAAAGCCGGTGGGGGTTTTTCGCACGCATTCCCACGCGCCGCGCGTCCTGATCGCAAACTCGAATCTCGTCGGCCACTGGAGCGACTGGAAACATTTCGACGAGCTCGACCGCGCGGGCCTGATGATGTACGGCCAGATGACCGCCGGGAGCTGGATCTATATTGGCACGCAGGGAATCCTGCAAGGCACCTACGAAACATTCGCGGCCGCGGGACGAAAACATTTTCGCGGCGATCTCGCCGGAAAATTGATCGCGAGCGGCGGCATGGGAGGAATGGGCGGCGCGCAACCGCTGGCGGCCACGCTGAATGGCGCCGCGTTTCTCGGAATCGACGTCGATCCCGAGCGCATCAAGCGCCGCGTCAAGTCCGGCTATTGCGACGTGATGGTGAACGATCTCGACGAGGCGCTGCGCATCCTCAAGAATGCCGTGCGCAAGCGCGAAGCGGCATCGGTCGGCCTCGTCGGCAACTGCGCGGATGTGATACCCGAACTCGCGCGCCGCGGCGTCGTGCCCGACCTGCTCACCGATCAGACGAGCGCGCACGACCCCGTCGGGGGCTACATTCCGCAGGGTCTCAACGTCAATCAAGCCGCCGAGCTTCGCAAAGCCGATCCCGAAAGCTATCGCAAGCGCGCGCTCGAATCGATCGGCAGGCATGTCGAGGGCATGCTGGCCCTTCAGAAACTCGGCGCCGTCACGTTCGACTACGGCAATAACATCCGCACGTTCGCCTACGAGCAAGGCGTGAAAAACGCGTACGATTTTCCGGGATTCGTGCCGGCCTACATTCGTCCGCTATTTTGCGAAGGCCGCGGGCCGTTCCGCTGGGCCGCGCTTTCCGGCGAAGCGTCGGACATTTATCGCACCGACCAGCTCGTGCTCGAAATGTTTCCGAAGAACGAGATTCTCTGCCGCTGGATCGAACTCGCGCGGAAGCGCGTGCGCTTTCAGGGGTTGCCCGCGCGAATCTGCTGGCTCGGCTACGGCGAACGCGAGAAATTCGGGCTCGCGCTCAACGATCTGGTCGCGCGCGGCGAATTGAAAGCGCCGATCGTGATCGGCCGCGATCATCTCGATTGCGGCTCGGTCGCCTCGCCATACCGTGAAACCGAAAAAATGCGCGACGGCTCGGATGCCGTCGCCGATTGGCCGCTGCTCAATGCCCTGCTCAACACCGCGAGCGGCGCAAGCTGGGTCTCGATCCACAATGGCGGCGGCGTGGGAATCGGCTACTCGCTGCACGCAGGCCAGGTCACCGTCGCCGACGGGACGAAGGAAATGGCCGCGCGCATCGAGCGCGTGCTCACCAACGATCCCGGCATCGGCGTCGCGCGCCACGTTGACGCCGGCTACCCCGAAGCCGTCGATTTCGCCCGCAAATCGGGTGTGAAGATTCCCTCTTCGGACGGCACACCATGAGCAGCGACGGTAGTTTCGGATTCCATCGGACCGCTGCAAGCAGTAGCCTTTTCGGCCATAGCACGTTAGTATCGGGGCCATTGCCGTGCCCGACTGGCTGATCACCGGCTGCTCGGAGTTGATTACCCTGCGCGGCGCTGTGCCTCGCCGCGGACGCGCACTCGCCGAACTCGGCATGATTCGCGACGGCGCTTTGCTGGTCCACGACGATCGCATCGCCGCCATCGGCCCGCGACGCAGCATCGAGCGCCTGCGCCAAGCTCGCCGCGCCGAAAAGCTCGACCTCGGCGGCCGCGTCGTCCTCCCGGGCTTCGTCGATTCACACACCCATCTGATTTTTCCCGCGAGCCGCGCGGCCGAATATGAGCAGCGCATTTGCGGGAAGACGTACGAACAGATCGCACGCTCGGGCGGCGGCATTCGCACGACGGTCGAAGGCCTGCGCCGCGCATCGCCGAAGCTGCTCGAAGAGCGCGGGCTCGTGTGCCTCCGCGAATTTGCGGCGCACGGCACGACCACGCTCGAAGCCAAGAGCGGCTACGGCCTCGATTGGAAGAGCGAGCTGAAAATCCTCGATGTCCTCGAACGCTTGCATCAGGACCAGCCGCTCGACATCGCGAAGACCTTTCTCGGCGCGCACGTTGTGCCGCCCGAATTCCGCGGCCGGGCCGATGCCTACGTGAACGTGCTGGTGAAAAGCTGGATTCCGGCAGTCGCGACGGCGGGCCTCGCCGAATTCTGCGATGTTTTCTGCGATCGCGGCGCGTTCACGGTGGCGCAGGCCCGGCGGATTCTTGCCGCAGCGCGGGCGTGCGGTCTCGTGCCGCGAATTCACGCCGAGCAGCTCGCCCACACCGGCGGCGCACAACTCGCGATCGAAATGCACGCTGCGAGCGCCGATCATCTCGAAAAAGTCGATCGCGCGGACATTCGCGCGCTCGCGCTTTCGAATGTCGTGTGCACGCTGCTGCCCGGCTGCTGCTTCCATATGGGCGCGAAGCGCTACGCTCCAGCGCGAGAGCTGATCGATGCGGACGCGATCGTCGCGCTCGCCACGGATTTCAACCCCGGCACTAGCCCGACGCTCAGCATGACGATGATCCTTTCGCTCGCCTGCACGCAGATGCGCATGACCCCCGCCGAGGCCATCGCCGCCGCCACGATCAATCCCGCGTATTCGCTGCGCCAGCAGGATCGCGCCGGCTCGCTCGAGGTTGGCAAATATGCGGACCTCGCGGCCTTTGACGTGGCCGGCTACCGCGAAATCCCGTATTATTTTGGTGTGAACCTCTGCAGCTTGACCATGAAGCGCGGCGCCGTCATCCACTCGAAAAAGCTATAGCCCATGAAACAGATCGTGGAGTGCGTTCCAAATTTTTCCGAAGGGCGCGACGCGTCCAAAGTGGAAGCCATCGTGGCCGCCATGCGCGGAGTGCCCGGCGTGTACGTGCTCGCCCACGAAAGCGACGCGGACCACAATCGGAGCGTGGTTACGCTCGCGGGCGAGCCGGAGGCCATCGTCGAAGCGGCGGTGCGCGGCGTCGGAAAAGCCGCCCAATTGATCGATCTGACGCGGCAGACCGGAGCGCACCCGCGCATTGGCGCGACCGATGTGGTTCCCTTCATTCCGGTCGAGGGCGTCACGATCGACGATTGCGTGATTCTAGCGAAAAAGGCGGCGCGCGAAATCTGGGAGCGATATCGCATTCCCGTCTATCTCTACGAAGCGGCCGCGCAGCGCCCCGAGCGCACAAACCTGGAAAATATCCGCAAGGGCCAGTTTGAAGGCCTTCGCGAGGAAGTTCTGCGCAATCCGGATCGCGCGCCGGACGTCGGCGAGCCGCGCCTGCATCCGACGGCCGGAGCGACCGTCGTCGGCGCGCGCAAGTTTCTGATCGCCTTCAACGTGAACCTCGACACGCCGGATGTCGCGATCGCCAAGGCCATTGCGAAAACAGTGCGTTTTTCGAGCGGCGGCTTGCCGTGCGTCAAGGCCATGGGCGTCGATCTGCGCGGGCGGAATCTCGCGCAGGTGTCCATGAATCTGACGGATTTCGAGCGGACGCCGGTGCATCGCGCATTCGAGGAGGTTAAGCGCGAGGCGGCGCGCCACGGCGTGGGAATCGTCGGGAGCGAAATCATCGGCCTGATTCCGCGGCGTGCGATCGAGATGACCGCGGACTTCTATCTGAAGGTGGAGAACTTTTCTCCTAACCAGGTGTTAGAGAATCGTCTGGAGGAATCGCTCCGCGGAACGGCTGCTCCGAGTTCATCGAGCCTTGCTGCGATAGTGGAGCCGTTTCTCGATGCGGTCGCGCAGCCTACGGTCACGCCCGGTGGCGGATCGGTCGCGGCGCTGGCGGGTGCTCTCGGCGCAAGCCTCGGGCAGATGGTGGCTGGGCTTTCGCAAAAGAAGAAGTCGCTCGCCGCTCACTCCGAGGCTCTCAGCGGGGCCGCGGAGGAATTCAAGCAAGCATCGCGCTCGCTGACCGATGCGATCGATCGCGACGCGGCATCCTTCGAATCCGTAATGGCTGCGTACAAACTGCCACACGAAACACCCGAGGAGCTGCGGATCCGAGACCGGGCGATTGAACAGGGGCTCGTACGTGCGATCGAGGTGCCGCTCGACGTTGCGCGCAAGGCAGCGGAAGTATTTGAAAAGCTCGGGCAACTGGAACCCATGTCGAGCCCGTCTATGTTGTCAGACATCCGCGTGGGCCGGCTGATGGCCGCTGCGGCGGTTCGCGGAGCGCTCGAAAACGTGGGCATCAATCTCGAATCGATTGCCGACGCGGGGTTCGCCAGCCGCGTCCGAGCCGAGGCGCTGTCGCTAACGTCACGAATCGTCGAAAGTACCGTGGCCGCCGGCCGATAAAAGGGTTTAGATGTTCTGAGGGAAGGAAAAAGTGAGACAGACAACGCATCGTTTCATCTCGGGTCAATTTCTAACAGCGGCGCTTCTGCTCGCCGCTCTGCTTGCTGCGCCGGTGCGAACTTCCGCCGGTTCGCTCAGCACCTCCGTGATCGGAATGTTTCCGAAACAGGTGGGAGAGTTCGCGTACGCCGATTTGAAAGCGGCGCGGAAATTTGCGTGGTTTCCGCAGCTCCGCGACCAGCTCTTGCCCAGCCGATTCCAGCAGTTCGAGCAGTTTCTCAGATCGGCGGGCGTCGATCCGGACACCCAGGTGGACGAGCTTGCGTGGGGCGGGATCGGCGGAATCACGGGCGGAAAAGTGACGGGCGAAGAAGTCGTCGGCGTCGCGCTGGGCACGTTCGACCCATCATCGAGCGAGGACCACTTCAAGCAGCAGAAACTGCCGATGTTCGATGTCCACGGCTACCACCTCTACGCATTCGGCAGCGGATCGGGCGCCAACGACATTCTGTTCACGTTCATCGACTCGAACACTGCGGCGTTCGGCCATCGCCCGGCGCTTGAGAAGCTCATCGATGTTCGCACGGGCGCCGCGGAGAGCTTGCTGACCAACGATCTTCTCTTTCCGCTGATCAACGAAGCCAACGGCTCGGGAGTCATCTGGGCCGTGTTGGATCAAAGTTACGCCCGTCTTGGAATGCAGCAATTGGTCCCGCAAGCAGGCCAGTTTCCCCAGGCCGCCGCCATCATCAACCGCATACGCGCCATGACAATAAGCGTGGATGCGGACAGCGGCATCGACGCGCACTTTCAAGCCGTATGCAGCTCAACGGATGATGCAAACCTGTTGGCCGCCGCGCTTCAGGCGGGATTGATGTATCGTCGCTACCAGGAGGCGCAGGATCATCCCGACCTCGCGGGCGCGCTCGATCAGGTGCAAGTTTCGCCCAGCGGCGACCGCCTGAAGGTGGACGCTCCCGTAAGCCAGGATCAAATCCAAGCGCTGATTCGCACGAAGACTTTCGCGGTGCACATGTAGGGATTCGTTCGGGATTCTGATACTAGGCGTGAGGCGTCAATCGCCTGGGGTGAGTCTTCGCTCCGCCGGCCTGCTTGAGAAGCGTCAGGCGAAGGCAGCCGTCGCGCATCTCGGAACTCACGCGGCCTGCCAACCCTCGCGGTAGCGATTTGCGGATTCGCTCGCTTGCCTTCGAAGCTGCGCCGTTCGTCGGAACACTTGTGCCCGCTGCAGGCGGCGCCTCGCCAGAAGACTCGATGGTCACTTCGACGCGATCCGGGAAATCCTGAGTGACAAGCTTGATGACGGAATACGATTCTTGCTTGGCGTCTCGCGCAGGAAACAGTTCGCGGCACGTCTGAACGAGAGCCGCGGCGAGTTTTTCCTGCTCCGGGTCTGGGAATCCCGCGTGCCAGGCGGCGTGAAGGATCACTGCGCCGACCGCGGCGATCAGCCGGGGATCGCTGTCCAAGGTACACTCGGTGCGGGCCGGATCAGTGGTCATCGGTGTCAGCCACTCGCACGTCGCAGGCTTCGCGACAGTCCGGGCAGTAGTACAGCCCGTCGACGCAGAGGCGAACATGCTCTTGCGACTGGCAGAAGCAGCAATACTTCTCGCAAGTGCACTTGGTTTCCGGTTTGTCGCATTGAGAGCAGAGAGTGACCACTGTGGCCGTCCTTCCGCCCGGAGCCGCGTTCGCCTTCCATAATCCATACTAGGCTACACCACGGCCGCCTACAAGCGCCTTACTCCCACATTCATTTCCGGGCTGAGTCAGTTCAGCGAGATAGCGGCGCGCCGGGCGGGATGCCACAGCGCGCCTTGATGACGAAAAGTTTCTAGCGTTTCTCGTTCCTTGCCTTATCGACCGGCGTCGCGCGCTGCACCGGAATCGGGGGCGCAAAATCCGCGGCGGCGGTCGCGGGGAACGACAGCTCGCGTCCATCGGAGATGGCCGCGGCAGCGTCGGTGACCGGTTCGGGCACCGGTGAACTCATCGGGACGAGAGCGCCCTCGGCTTCCTTCAGGAACGTCAGCCCGCTCTCTCCGTCTTTCCAGTCGATGGAAATTACGTCGCCGAGCGAAACTTGGTTGGTGGCCAGCAGACTCGCTAGCGGATACACCACGTAACGCTCGATGGCCCGCTTTAGGTGGCGCGCGCCGTACTTCAAGTCCGTTCCTTCGCGCAGTAGGAAATCGCGGGCCGACTGCGTGACGCGGAAGAGGAATCTTCCCTTTGCCGTCTCGAGCACGCGCTGCTGCACCATGCCCAGCTCGATCTCGAGAATCTGTTCGAGTTGCTGCGACCGCAGCGGATGAAAGACCACGACCTTGTCGATCCGGTTCATGAATTCGGGCGCGAACTTTCTCTTCGCCGCTTCGGTGGCGCTGCGCTCGACCTTTTCATCGAGCTTCGGGCGCGATTCGGGTCGCACGACCGGAGCAAATCCCAGGCCACCGTTCATGAGTTCGGTGATTTCGCCGCCGCCAAGGTTCGACGTCATGAAAATCATGGTCTGCGACAGATCGACGCGCCGGTTGTCGCCGAGAGTCAAAGTCGCCTTGTCGAGAATTCCGAGGAGCAATTGCCAGAGAGCATCGCTCGCCTTTTCGATTTCGTCGAACAGCAAGAAGCTGATCTTCAATTTGTCCGTGTGGTATTGCGCGAGCGCCTCCTGTGTGATGAGCGGGTGCGTTTCGCGGTGCCCCAGGTATCCCGGAGGCGAACCGATCAGCTTCGCGATCTCATGTGAGTGCTGGAACTCGGCGCAGTCCACCTTGATCACCGCGCGCGGATCGCCGAACAGCACTTCCGCCGTTGCTTCCACGACGCGCGTCTTGCCCGCACCCGTCGGCCCGAGGAACAGCAAGTTCCCCACCGGCCGTCCCGGAGAGTTCAGCCCCGCGCGAAACACCTGGTACAGGTCGACGACGGCCTGCACTGCTTCGTCCTGGCCGACGATCTTCCGGCGCAGGCCGCCTTCAAAATCACGCGACTCCACGCTTCGCAGGGTCGGGTCGAGTTGTAGTCCTTGCGCGCCCATGGTAGTTCTCCCTACCGGAACCTTCTTCCGCCTCCTGCGTTGACTGGCTCGGTCCGCTCGAATTGATCCAGCTTCACATCGAGCGTGGAACGCAGCAAACGCAATTGCGTGACCAGTTCCCGGCTTGAATTGGCGCGATCTGCCAGCAGCAAAAGCGGCGGCGAGAGGTCGGCCAGGTCCAGATTAAGGTTGCGTAGCGAATGCATCAGGTTTCGCACGTAGGGTGACCGTATGTCGAACAGCTCGATCCGGCTGTTCACCTGCTCGCGCAGTTGCGACCAGTCAAGATCGAGGAAGGGGTGGTTCCGCGAAACCGCACGGACCACGTCGTCGGTTATGCGCGGCCTTTCACCGAGCCGCGCGAGGTGTAGTTGTTGCACTTTCCCACGCCGGCGCACGTTGTGCACCAGGTAGTAGGCGTTGCCTTTTCGCCGAATGAAGGCCACAAACGTCTCCTTCGGGCCGGGCACTGCTTAAGACAGGTCCGTAGTGTATGGGCCATCCACTACACCGTCAATGGTACGATGCTTAGGACAAATGAGGGTTGCATCGAATTGGTTATTACTGCTGAAGAACGAGCGCGAGGGATGTAGCTAAATGAAACAAAGGCTTTGCCGAGCTGGCGCGCGGCGGGTTCAAGCAATACGTTATCGTAATCAGTTGGATGCTGAATCGGGCCGCAGCGTAGCCTGTGAGACGGCTTGACATGCCCTGGGAACCTGTCTACCGGCTGGTGAAAAAGATCCCGCGCGGGCGCGTAACTACCTATGGCGAGCTGGCCCGAGCGCTGCGGCTCCCCGGAGGTGCGCGCGTCGCGGGATATGCCATGGCGGGGTGCCCGAGTGGCCAAGGAATCCCCTGGCATCGGGTGGTCGGCGCAGGCGGCGAGCTGCTGATCCGAGAACCGTACGCCAGCCTGCAAAGGCGGCTGCTCGAATCCGACGGCATTGCCATCGAAGGCCATCGCATCGACATGAAACGCTACGCGTGGTCGCCCTCGAAAAAGAGAGCGGCCGCGCGCAAACGCAAGCGATCGAAGGCGCGCTGATTCGCGCAGCTATCGCGATTGTGATATAGAAGTATTCTCCCCAATACAAAGGGATTCATCGCGTGGGCGAACCAATCATCCAGGTCGAGGGCCTTTATAAGAGCTACGGCGCCGTGCAGGCCGTGCGCGGCATCAGCTTTGCGGTCGAGCGAGGCAAAGTATTCGGGCTGCTCGGGCCAAACGGCGCGGGCAAGACGTCGACGGTCGAGATCCTTGAAGGCCTGCGCACTCCGGACGGCGGCACGGTGCGTGTGTGTGGCCTCGATCCCGAGAAAACGGGCCAGGCATTCAAACAAAAAATTGGCGCGGTGTTACAGTCCACTTCCCTGCCGGACAAAATACGCGTCCACGAAGCGATCGAACTCTTCGCGCACTTCTATCGCCGCCGGGTCGACACAAACGAACTGCTCGCGCGGTTTCAGCTTCAGGAAAAGCGCGACGCCTTTTACAGCCATCTTTCGGGCGGCCAGAAGCAGCGGCTCGCGCTCGCCATGGCGCTGGTGAACGATCCGGAGGTCGTCTTCCTCGATGAGCCGACGGCCGGGCTCGATCCGCAGGTGCGCCGCGAAATTTACGACATCATCGAAGAGCTCAAGCGCGGGAAGAAGACGGTTCTGCTGACCACGCACTACATCGAGGAGGCCGAACGCCTGTGCGACCGCGTGGCAATCGTCGATCAGGGCAAAGTGATCGCGCTCGGCACGCCGCGCGAACTGAAGCACCGCTCCGCCGGTACCACGCGCATCGAGGTCCGTCTCGCGCGCGCGATGACGAACGGCCAGCTCGCGCGCCTCGACGGCGTCTCCGATTGCCGCGAGTTCGATGGCGCCTACGTGCTGCACTCCGCGCGGCCGCCGCAGACGATCGTTGCGCTCGTCAAGCAGCTCGAAGCCGAAGGCAACGAGCTGCAAAGCCTGGAAATGTTTTCGCCATCGCTCGAAGATGTCTTCATCGAGCTTACCGGGCGGCGCTTGCGGGAGTGAGGCGAAGCTACATGGGATTCGACGCACTGAATAACACGTGGACGCTGACAAAGGTGCGCATCCGCCTGGCGATGCGCAACCGCGCGTTTTTCTTCTTCAGTCTGGTGATGCCGCTTATTTTCTTGCTCGGCGCCGTCATCTTTGTGGGTAGGAGCAGGACGGAGTGGGTCGGCTACATACTTGGAGCCATTCTCACAACAACCGTAATGGGGAGTTTCTGGGGATTGAGCGTCCAGCTTGTCACGTTTCGCGAACAGGGCATCCTGAGGCGCTTTCGTCTGGCGCCGGTCGGCGCGGGCCCGATGCTGGCGTCCAGCATTCTTTCAAACTATTTCATGGCGATTCCTGTCGTGACATTTGAGATTCTCGTCTGCCGTTTGGCGCTCCACATGCGATCGTGGGGAAACCTTTGGGCGATTTTCGTCCTGGTGACGATCGGCTCGGCCACGTTTTCCGCGCTCGGGCTCATTGTCGCCAGCGTGACGAACACGATGCAAGAAACCCAGATGATCAACAACCTGATCTGGATGGGTTTTCTCTTTCTGGGCGGCGCAACGATTCCGATTGCATCCTTTCCGCTATGGTTGCAGCGCGTTTCTCTTTTCGTTCCCGCCCAGTATTTGTCTACTGGCCTGCAATCCGCCGCGACGAAGCTGGCCACACCGTGGGAAGTGCTCGAAGATGTCGTCGCGCTTTCGCTCGGCCTCTTTGTCGCATTCGAAACTTCGCGCCGGCTCTTCCGGTGGGAGCCCGAGGCGAAAGCTCCCCGGAGCGCCAAGTTATGGGTTCTGGCAGCGTTGGTGCCGTTTCTTGTGTTTGGCACATGGGAAGCCGTGAGGGGTACGCGCCTCCGGCACATCCGCACGAATTTTCAAACGCTCAGTATGATGTCGTCGGCCGCGTCGCGCCCCCCGGCGGGCAAGTAACCGCTCCGCGCCGCGAATTTTTCGCAATCCACTCTCACCCGGCTAGCATCGAATCGTCGAGGAACAGGAGCACCCATGAAAGTCATTCGCGTGAAAGAGTTCGGCGGCCCTGAAGTTATGAAGCTGGAGGATGTGCCCGATCCGAAGCCATCCGCCGGTCAGGTGGTGGTGCGCATTCGCGCGGCTGGCGTGAACCCTGTCGACACGTATATCAGGGCCGGCGTGTATCCCCGAAAACCGTCGTTGCCGTACACGCCGGGGACCGACGGGGCCGGCACCGTGGAATCGGCCGGTCCGGACGCCAAGCGTTTCAAACCCGGCGACCGCGTCTATACTGCCGGGAGTTTGTCCGGCTCGTACGCGGAGCTGGCGCTCTGCGAGGAGCAACTCGTCTTCCCGCTCCCTGCGAATGTTTCGTTCGCTCAGGGCGCCGCGATGCACGTTCCGTATGCCACTGCGTTTCGCGCGCTGTTCCATCGCGCGCAGGCACGCGGCGGCGAGACCGTGCTAATTCATGGCGCGAGCGGCGGCGTGGGAATCGCTGCCGTGCAAATCGCGCGCGCAGCGGGGCTTCACGTGATCGGCACCGTTGGATCGGATCGCGGACGCAAACTGGTGGCGGCCGAAGGAGCGCACGAGGTGCTCGATCACGGTGCTCCCAATCATTTCGAGGAAGCTCTGGCGGCAACGGGCGGCCGAGGCTACGACGTGATCCTCGAAATGCTCGCGAACGTGAATCTGGGGCGCGATCTCGGGATCCTTGCGCCGCGCGGACGCGTCGTTGTTGTCGGCAACCGTGGCAACGCAGAGATCAACGCCCGCGACATCATGACGCGCGACGGCTCGATTCTCGCGATGAGTCTCTGGAACGCCACGCCTCAGGATTTGACGAGCATTCATTCCGCGCTCGTGGCGGGGCTCGAAAACAAAACTTTGCGTCCCGTAATCGGGCAGGAGATCCCTCTCGCCGAGGCAGCCCGCGCGCACGCCGCCGTGATGGCGGCCGGCGCATACGGCAAGATCGTCCTGATTCCTTAGGAGCTCTTTGTGATTCTCCCCGCCGTAATCGGCGCGATCATCATCGCCGTGACGCTGTGGGAAGCGTTCGAAACGGTCGTGCTGCCGCGGAGGGTGGCGCGCCGTTGGCGGGTCGTCGTGCTATTTTATCGCGCCACTTGGTTACCATGGCGCGCGACCGCGCGGCTCATCAAGAAAACCAAGTCTCGCGAGACATTTCTCAGCTATTACGGCCCGCTCTCGCTGCTGCTGCTCTTCGTGTTTTGGGCCGCCGCGCTGGTTGTCGGATTCGCCTGCCTCTACTACAATGCCGCGAACTCCGGGGCGTCGCATCGAGACTTCGATACGTGCCTCTATCTGAGCGGCACGACGTTCTTCACGCTGGGACTCGGCGACGTCGTGCCGCACCTGCGAGTCGAACGCATTCTGGCGGTCTGTGAAAGCGGACTCGGCTTCGGATTCCTCGCTCTCGTGCTGAGCTACCTGCCAGTGATCTATCAGGCGTTCTCGCGCCGCGAAGTGAACATCGTTCTTCTCGACGCGCGCGCGGGATCGCCTCCCACCGCAGCGGAGATTCTTCGGCGGCACACGGGACCGCGCGGCTTGGAATCACTTGAACGGCTCCTGCGCGACTGGGAGCACTCCGCAGCCGAGATTCTGGAGGGTCATGTTTCCTACCCATCTGTGAGCTATTTCCGCTCGCAGCATAGCAACGAATCCTGGCTTGGCGCTCTTACGGCAATACTGGACACAAGCGCTCTCTTGCTCGCGAGCGCTGAAAACACAGTGTCGCGCCAGGCTCGTCTCACTTTCGCGATTTGCCGGCACACCGTCGTCGACCTCGCTCAGCTCTTCAACGCGCCACCGCGCCGGCCCGCAGCCGATCGCCTGCCTCCTGCGGAACTCAATCGTCTGGCGGCCGTGCTCGCGCAGACGGGCTACCAAATCCGCGACGATGAGGTTCTAGTAACAAAACTTACGAAGCTGCGCGAGATGTACGAACCGTATTTGCAGGCTCTCTCCGATTTCCTCTACATGGATGTTCCACCGTGGATTCTGGCACAGGAAATCACGGACAACTGGCGCACCAGCGCCTGGGGCCGCATCTCTGGCATCGACGCGCCGCCTTACCGGGGTCGCGACGACCACATCGACTGAGACTTTAAGCCTCCCTTCGATCTGCGGCCAAATTGGCAGCGATCCGCGCACACTCCGCGACAGGGATTCCCTCGACGCGAAAAGGCGTGTGCTATAATTTTGTTTCTAGGCGCCCATAAAAGTTTTTGCAGAGCGGAGAGATTCATGAGCCTCCCGAAAACAGAGAAAATCTGGCACAACGGCAAGTTCATTCGCTGGGACGACGCCAAGATTCACGTGCTTTCCCATGTCGTCAACTATGGCTCGGCCGTCTTCGAAGGCGTCCGCTGCTACGAGACCGCGCAAGGCCCGGCGATCTTCCGCCTACGCGACCACATGCAGCGCCTGCTGAACTCCGCCCACATCTATCGCATGGACCCTGCGTTCAGCGTCGACGCGCTCTGCCAGGCGGGCCTCGATCTCGTCCGCGAGAACAAAATCACGGCCTGTTACATCCGGCCCATCGTACTGCGTGGCTACGGCGACGCGGGCGTGAATCCGCAGAACAATCCCGTGGAGGTCTATCTGGCCTGCTGGGAGTGGGGAAAGTATCTCGGCGAAGAGGCGCTGCGCTCCGGTGTGGACGTGTGCGTGAGCTCGTGGAACCGCCCTGCGCCCAATACTCTTCCGCAGATGGCCAAGGCCGCCGCGAATTACATGAACTCGCAGCTTATCAAGATGGAAGCGAAAACTAACGGTTACGCCGAAGGTATCGCATTGGACGTCGGCGGCCACGTCAGCGAAGGGTCCGGCGAAAATATTTTCGTGGTATTGAACGGCACGATTCACACGCCGCCGTTCGCGAACTCAGCGCTGCCGGGAATCACGCGCGATTCTGTGATGACGCTTTGCCGCGAACTCGGCTTCCCCGTCGTCGAGACGACGATTCCCCGCGAGATGCTGTACATCGCGGACGAGGTCTTTTTCTGCGGCACTGCAGCGGAGATCACTCCGATCCGCTCGATCGACCGCATCAAAGTCGGAAGCGGCTCGCGCGGCACGGTCACGCACAGCATTCAGGAAGAATTCTTCGCCATCACGAGCGGCAAAGTGCCCGATCGCCACGGCTGGCTATCGCCCGTGGGCGTTCCGAGCAGCGCTGCAGTTCGCTAACGACCATCGTCCGAGCGGGTGACGGGATTGCGCCTCTTCGGGCTTTCAAATTCTAATTTCCATGTATCGACTCTCCGTTTTGACTCGCCTTCCCGATTCCAGTAGAATCCGCGCGTTCGAGGAGGGCCTATCTACAATCTCCCACAGAAGCTCTGCGCCGAATTCGTCGGCGCATTCACGCTCGTCTTCATCGGTGCCGGCTCGATCTGTGCGGACGAATATCTCACTGCGGCAGGCAAACCCGGCGTGGGCTTGCTGGGAATCGCCGTAGCGAGTGGGCTCGCCATGGGAGCGATGGTCACAGCCGTGGGACATGTTTCCGGCGGCCATTTCAATCCCGCAATCACGATCGGCTTTTGGGTCACCAAGCGCATCGGCACTCTCTCTGCGATCTTCTATTGGATCGCCCAACTCCTCGGCGCAACGGCGGCAGCGTATCTGATCAAGTTCATCATCTCAGAGGCTGTATGGAGGCCGGTTGCGCTTGGCACGCCTGCGCTGGCAACGGATTTCACGCGCACGCACGGCATGGCGCTCGAGACCGTGATGACATTCCTCTTGGTTTTCGTCTTCTTCGCGACGGCCGTGGACGCGAACGGGGCGTTCAACAAGATCGCCGGCTTCGCCATTGGTCTTATCATCACCGTCGACACTCTATTCGGCTATCCGTTCACGGGCGCTGCGATGAATCCCGCTCGTGCCTTCGGTCCCGCGCTCGCTTCGCGCGCCTGGCAGAATCACGGCGTGTACTGGGTTGGCCCGCTCTTTGGCGGCGTGCTCGGGGGATTCCTCTACGATCGGATCTTCCTCCGCCAGCAGCCGCCCGCGTGACCACAGAACTAGGCTGAACCCCTTAAAACCCGCGGTTCTAGCGCTTGTGCGGCGTCACGTCCCCCTACCCTTCGCCCTTCGGCCCCGGACGCCTTCTCCCGTTGCGCCCCTAGAAATCCCCTTGCGGCGCAAGCTTGTCACCCCCTGGGACGCATGCTAGCGTGGCCTTTAGCTTCGAAAACGGGGACACTCCATGGCCGTCATCATTGACGATTTGTTGCGCCGGGCCGTCGAAAGCCGGGCATCCGACCTGCACCTCAAGGTCGGCAACCACCCATACACCCGCGTCGACGGTCTCCTGAACGGTCTCACCGACGTCCCCCGCATCACGCCGGAAGAAATGCTGTCGATGGCCTTCAGCATGATGACCAACCGGCAGAAGCAAAAGTTCAAGGAAACGGCCGAGCTGGATATGGCCTACGGCGTCGCCGGTCTAGGCCGCTTCCGCGTCAACGTGTTCCAACAGCGCGGCAATGTCGGCATGGTTCTGCGCGTCATCCCCACGAAGATCCGAACGATCGAAGAGCTGGAGCTCCCCCGCATTCTTGGACAGATTTGCGAAGAGCAGCGCGGCCTGATTCTCACGACCGGCACGACCGGTTCCGGTAAGTCCACGACGCTCGCCGCCATGATCGACCGCATCAACTCCTTGCGCGCCGAGCACATCATCACCATCGAGGACCCGATCGAGTATTTGCACCGCGACAAAAAAGGATTCATCAACCAGCGCGAGGTTGAGGTCGACACGTCGTCGTTCTCGACCGCCCTGCGCGCCGCGCTCCGCCAGGACCCGGACGTCATCCTGGTCGGCGAAATGCGCGACCTTGAAACGATTTCCACGGCCCTGCTCGCCGCCGAGACCGGCCACCTTGTTCTCTCGACTTTGCACACGCTCGACGCCACGGAAACGATTCAGCGCATCATCGCCGTCTTTCCGCCGCCCGAGCAGAAACAGATTCGCTTGCAGCTCGCTACGACGCTCAAGGCCGTCATCAGCCAGCGCCTCGTTCGCCGCAGCGACGGCGGAGGCCGCGTTCCCGCGGTCGAAGTGATGGTCGCCACCGGCTACATCCGCGATTGCATCATCAATCCCGACAAGACCCGCATGATCCGCGACGCCATCGCTGCCGGAACCAGCCAGTACGGCATGCAGACGTTCGATCAATCGCTCTTCGATCTCTACTCGCGTAACCTGATCACCCTCGAGGAAGCTCTCATGCGCGCCTCGAACCCGGACGATTTCCACCTCCGCGTCCAGGGCATCCGCTCCTCTGCCGATGCTGCCCGCGAGGACATGGAGCGCGCCATGAACGAGTTCGAACGCCTCGGCAAACGCTAATGGCTACTCAAATGCCGCTCGAATCGGACGGACGCACCGAACGTCGTTCTTCGCCCGTCGTCTTGCTCTGGATCTCGTGGATCCTCACGGGAGCCGTGGCACTCCCCATCGTTGCATTCCCTGCCCTGACCCGACCTTTTACTCGGTGGTCGCGGCCCGGGCATTCCGACTGGCCAAGCTCGTTTTGTCTCCGCTCAGCATGCTGTGGGTATTCGACTTTGCATACAACAAGATCATCGGCGCGGTGTTGCTGATCTGCGCCATCTCCGTGATCGCCAGCGCGAAGGTTCCCAGCAAGACAAAAGTCGTCACCTCGGGAACTGCCGTCATCGTTTGCGCCGCGTTATGGCTCTGGGCGACCGAGATTCATTTCTAACTTCTCTCGCGGATTCTTCCCGAAACTTGCCATTGGCAACCCGTTACTTGTTATGCTTTCGCTCATGCGCTCCTCTCCGCGCAAGGTCTCAACCGAGCAGGAGCTATACACCTCGGCCCTCCGCGCCTTGATGCGCCGCGCGCACTCGATTCACCAGATGCGCGAATATCTCGAGCGCCGCGCCGAGGATAAAGAGCACGTCTCCCGCGTCATCGCGCGCCTCCGCGAACACAATTACCTCGACGATGCCCGTTATGCCCTCGAATTCGCCCGCCATCACGCGAACTCGCGCCATCAGGGACGCTTCCGCATCGCGCGCGAGCTGCGTACGCGCGGCGTTCCCGACCGCCACATCGAAGCCGCGCTCGATGCCACGTTCGTCGAAACCGACGAGGCCGCGCTCGTCCGCGCGCGCGTGAAGCGCCTTCTCTCGCACGCCCGCGGGGCTCTCGACCAGCGCAAGATCGCCTCGCTCTATCGCAGCCTGCTCCGCGCCGGCTTTTCCTCGGACATCATCCGCGCGGAAATGCGCGGCGTCACACACGGCGACCTCCCCGATCTTCCAGACAGCTCCGCCGCCGAGGAGTGAGCCGCAGTGAACTTTTTCCGTTTTTCTGCGCGTAATATTTCATGGGAGCGTGTTTAATGGAATGAACGCCATGCGCAAAGCCGCTCTCATCGCCGCAATCATTGTCGCGATCCCGGTCCTCGGCGTCGTGATTTTCGGGGGCCAAGCACTCGGCTTGCGCGCGAGCCTCCGGGAAGGGGCCGCGGCCGATGAAAAGCGTTCCACCGTTGTTGGCAGCCTCACGCGAAACTATCTATTGCACGTTCCGAAGTCCTCGCGGGCCGGCCGACGCACGCCGCTCGTGCTCGTGTTTCACGGTGGCGGCGGCCACGACTGGAACATGCCCGGTTTCACGCATTTTGATGAGCTTTCCGACGAGGAGGGCTTTTTCGTCGCATATCCCGACGGCGCCAACCAGCACTGGAACGACGGCCGCGACGTTTCCACAGCGGACGACGTCGGATTCGTGCGCGCTCTGATCGTGGAGCTCGAGCGCTCCTATCCGATCGATCCTCGCCGCGTTTACGCAACGGGCATTTCCAACGGCGGGTTTTTCTCGAACCGCCTCGCCTGCGATCTCACGGACAAGATCGCCGCCATCGCCTCCGTCGCGGCGACGATGCCTGAAGTCCTCGTCCCCTTGTGCAAACCCTCGCGCCCGATCTCCGTGCTCTACATGCAAGGGACCGACGACCCGCTCGTGCCGATCGATGGCGGTAAGATCGGCCTTGCGCGCGCCGGCCACGGCCTTTGCATCTCCCTGGCGAACGCTGCGAATTTCTGGCGGGAGCACGATCACACTTCCCCTGCGCCCAGCGTATTTGACGTCCCCGATTCCGCGAACGACGGCACGCGCGTCCATCGCGAAGCCTGGACCGGAGGAAAGGACGACACGGAAGTCGTCGTTTACACGATCAAGGGCGGAGGCCATACCTGGCCCGGCGGCCCGCAATATCTGCCAAGGCTGATCGTCGGCAAGACCAGCCAGAATCTCGACGCCACCCAAACCATTTGGGAATTCTTTCGGACTCAATCCATCCCCTGACCTTTCCCTGGATACTTTTTCTTAGCCGGGAGCAATCGCGACCGGAGGGTTGCCGCAGATCGTGCCGGAGGAGTAGAGTCTGTCTTGCCAATTTGATTCCGGGGGGAAACCAAGGATGAAGAAACTGGGCTTCGCACTTTTGACGTGCGCTCTGGCACTCACGGCAGTGTCGACAGTGGCGTTCGGCCAGGCTGCACAATCGGCTGACAAAACTGCGGCGTACAACTTCAGAATGCGTGCGGTGATCGAACTGAAGGGCGTGCAGCAGGAAATCGTCAGCCTTGCGCAGGCGATGCCTGCGGAAAAGTACACTTGGCGTCCCGCCGAGGGCGTGCGCTCCGTCAGCGAAGTCTACCTGCACATCGCTGGCGCTAATTTCGGGCTCACGGCGATTGCTGGCGCTCCACCCACTCCCGGCTTCAAATTTCAGGGTTTCGAGAAATCGACAACGGACAAAGCCAAGATCATTGAGTTGCTCAACCAGTCGTTTGAGTACGCCGAGAGCAGCATTAGCAACATGTCTGACGCCGATTTGCTGAAGCCTTTGAAGTTCCAGGAATTTAACAGCGTGGGCGACATCGTGTTCCACATCGTCGCGCACGCTCACGAGCATCTCGGCCAGTCCATCGCATACGCGCGCATCAACGGTGTCGTCCCGCCGTGGACGGCCGCCGCGCAGAAACAAGGCCAGCCGCGCCCGCCGCAGGAGTAGCTTTGCTCGCTGCGCAGTACGTAACGCCTTCGGCTGGGCAGACCCACGCGCAGCGATGTGTCCCGGCTGGCCTCGGCTATGATGCTCGCCGATTCAAGAAGTCGAATGCCAGCCATGCATAATTCGAATCCTTCGCGGCGCGCCGCAACGCTATAATCGTCCCCCGCGTGACGCGCAACATGCGCTCGCGGCCGGAGACTCCGAGTGGCCTCGGCCCCGTACCAGGATCTGACGTCGCCCCCGCGATCCAAGGGAATCTGGTTCGGCAACTATTGCTTTACGGATCCTGTCCTGCTGCCATCCTTTACGCCTGTCTGCGACTCCGCCGTGTTTGCGATTCTGGTCATCGATCCGGCGTGCCAGCCGCGCGCGATGCGAGCCATTTATTTTGGAGAATCGGACCGAATCCATGCAGACCTTTCGCCTTGGCACCAGCAATATCAGTCGTGGTGCCGCATTGCAGGCAGCGCCATCAAACTGTACGTTGCGTTTCTTTGGATGAAGGGTTCGAGTCCCGAGGAGCGTCACGCGATCGTCTCCGATTTGATCGCGCAGTATCAGCCGGGGTGCAACGCAGCCTGCGGAGCGCCCGCTTGACTGCCTCACTCTTGATCTATCCACGCTGTCTCCGCGCCTGTGTGGCAAGTCCCGCCGCGATTGCAGGTATAATGAATCGCACGGTCTGAGGACAACTTGACGGGCAACGAAATCCGCAAGACATTTCTGAAGTTTTTCGAGGAGCGCGGCCACCGCGTCGTGCGTAGCTCTTCGCTCGTCCCGGCGAACGACCCCACGCTGCTCTTCACCAACGCCGGGATGAACCAGTTCAAGGACGTGTTCCTCGGACTCGAGCGGCACGATTACACGACGGCTACGTCCTGCCAGAAATGCGTTCGCGCCGGCGGCAAGCACAACGATCTCGAAAACGTCGGCTTCACCAATCGCCACCTCACGTTTTTCGAGATGCTCGGGAATTTTTCCTTCGGCGATTATTTCAAGAAGGACGCCATCGCCTACGCGTGGGAGCTAATCACAGCGGAAAAATGGTTCGGAATTCCACTCGACAAACTCTATTTCACGGTTTTCGGCGGCGCGGAAGTTTCGCACGGCCGGAAGCTGGACGCCGACAGCGAAGCTGGTGGCATCTGGGCGAAAGTCGGCGCGCCCAAAGATCGCATCATCCCGATTCCCGGCCTCAAAGAGAATTTCTGGGCCATGGGTGACACCGGCCCCTGCGGCCCGTGCAGCGAGATTCACTACGACATGGGCCCCACTGCCTCCGATCAGGGTCACAAGGATTGCAAATTTCCGTGCGACTGTGGCCGCTACGTCGAAATCTGGAATCTCGTCTTTATGCAATTCAACCGCGACGCAAATGGAACGCTCGCTCCTCTGCCGAAGCCGTCCGTCGATACCGGCATGGGCCTCGATCGTGTGGCCGCCGTCCTTCAGGGCAAAATCAGCATCTTCGAGACCGATTTATTTATGCCGTTGATCCGCAAGGCTGAGGAATGCGTGCCCGTGAAATACGGGCGCGATCCGAAGCTCGATCCTTCCTTCCGAATCGTCGCGGACCACGCGCGCGCCGCAACATTCCTGATCGCCGACGGAGTGATGCCATCGAACGAAGGCCGCGGATACGTGCTGCGCAAGATTATGCGCCGCGGCATGCGCCACGCGCGCCTGCTCGGACCCGAAAAGCCTTTCTTCACGGAAGTCGTTCTCGCCGTTCGCGAGCTGATGGCGGATGCGTATCCCGAACTGATGGGCTCTGCTGGCGCGCATGTCCCCAAAGTCGTCGGCGAAGAAGAGCGCAGATTCCAGCGAACTATCGATGTGGGGCTGAGAAAGCTGGAAGAGGATCTCGCGCCCTTGATCGCATCTACCTCCGCGCTGGCGGGCGAGAGCGCCGCTTATAGCGGCGAAAAGGCGTTTCGTCTCTACGACACCTATGGTCTGCCGCGGGATTTCATCGAAGACGTGACGCGCGATGCCGGCATTCGAGTTGATTGGGCCGCGTTCGACAGCGCCATGGCCGAGCAGCGGACACGCGCGAAAGCATCGTGGAAGGGCACGAGCAAGGACGTCGCGAACCCGGCCTACGCAAAGCTCGCGGGCACATTCAAGACCGAGGCGGAATTCTATTTCGGCACGACAGCGCGCGACTGCCGTATCGAGACGATTGTAACCAAGCAAGGTTCAGTCAACGAAATAAAGAAGGGCGCCGAAGCTGAAATCGTCCTCGACCGCACCTCGATCTATTCCGAATCCGGCGGTCAACTCGCCGACGCAGGCGTCTTCTTCGACAACTCCGAATCGCTCGAGGTCGCCGAGGTGCGCGGCGCGTATTATCCGGTCACCGGGCTGATCGCGCACCGCGTCGTCGCGAAAGAGGACCTGCGCGTGGGTGATCGCGTCGCCACCGTTGCCGACGCCGAGCGCCGCGCGCGCAACATGCGCAACCACACGGCCACGCACCTGATGAACGCCGCACTACGCAACATCCTGGGCACGCATGTGAAGCAGTCCGGCTCGCTCGTCGCGCCGGACCATCTGCGCTTCGACTTCTCGCACTTCGCTGCCGTCGATCCGAGCGAACTCACGGAAATCGAACAGCAGGTCAACGAGGAAATCCGCAAGGATCTCGAAATTCGCACGGACATCATGAATATCGACGACGCTCTCGCCTCCGGCGCGCTGGCCTTCTTCGGCGACAAATATCCGGAGGCCAACGTCCGTGTCGTCACGATTCCGGACTCCGCCTCCCCGCGCGGCTTCTATAGCAAGGAACTCTGCGGCGGCACGCACGTCAGCCGCACCGGCGCGATCGGCATGTTCAAAATCGTCGGCGAGCAATCCACGGCTGCGGGTGTGCGCCGAATTGAAGCCATCTCCGGCGACCGCGCCCTCGCAGATTACCAGCGCGCGCTACAAACCCTGCGTATTGCGGCAGGTCTCCTAAACGCGTCTGAAGACGGCTTAATTGACGCAATTGAGCGCCAAATCGAGGCTCTAAAGGGACTTGAGCGCCAACTTGAGGCACTGAAACGCAAGGCCGCTGGTTCCCAAGCCGGGGACCTCCTCAGGGAAGCAAGGGAGGTCAAGGGCGTTCGCGTCCTTGCGGCTCAGGTCAACGGCTACGACCGCGAAGCCCTTCGCCAAATGGTCGATTCGCTCCGCCAGAAGCTCGGCTCGGGCGTCGTGGTCCTGGCGGCTGCCGAGGGCGACAAAGTCTCTCTAATTACAGCAGTTACGAAGGACCTCATCCCCAAACTTCACGCCGGAAAGATCGTCCAGGAGCTCGCCAAGCTCGTAAGCGGTTCCGGGGGCGGCAGACCCGATTTGGCAGAGGCTGGCGGAAAAGACACATCCGGCATAGAAAGAGCCTTGCAGTCCGTATACCCCCTCCTCGACCGGTTGCTATAATTCCCATTGCGCCAGAACGTTACGCCGGGGGACTACTCTCTCCACGGCGTGTTCTCGGTGTCTGAAGTTTCGAATTCCAATCCGCAAATGAGCACTTGGCCTTCCCCATGGGCCGGGAGTGAGCATCGATGACGAGGGCCAGCATCACCGTTGCAATTATGGCGGGGGTAGCTTGGTTTTCAGTGCCGATAGCGTCCCGCGCCCAGATCGCGACATACGTGGACGACCACGGAAAGCTCGTGTACATAAACGGGGATTCCCCGACGCGCCGTTCTGGGAGTACTATTAGCTCCCCCACAGCCGACTCGCGGCCCCGATCTGCCGCGTCGACGGCGTCTTTGGCGCCCGAGTTGGATGGCTCGGTCAGTGGGTCGGCAATGCCGGTGGATGATCGATTAGATCGCATCGTGCGCCAGGCAGCCGAACGGCATAAAGTGGACCCGGCGCTGGTAAAGGCCGTGATCAGCACGGAGTCGAGCTGGAATCCGCGGGCGATTTCTCGAAAGGGAGCGGTTGGACTGATGCAATTGGTTCCGCAGACGGCTCAACGCTACGGCGTCAACAATTCGTTCGATCCTGCCCAGAACGTGGAGGGCGGAACGATGTACCTGCGGTCGCTGCTCGACCGATACAACGGCGATCTGAACAAGTCGCTGGCTGCCTACAACGCCGGCGAGGGGGCCGTGGACCGGAGCGGCGGCGTCCCCGGGATTCCTGAGACGCAAAGGTACGTGCAGAGAGTGACCGACGCATATTTTCGGCCCAGCTCGGGTCGCGACACTTCTCTCTGGAGCCCGCCGAGGGCTCAGGTGCGGAAGGAAGTCGATTCGAATGGGCGAGTGATTTTCACGAACGAGTGAAGCGGAAAATGTTCTCTGGGATGCGCTTGACGGCAAATCTGAGCCGCGGAGTCGGGATCGCCGCAGCGCTTCTGGTGTGCCTCGCATTCTCCGTCCGCGCGGACAAGAGATCGGATGCCCGCGATCAATTCGCCAGCGCCGTCAAAATGCGGACGATGCTGGAAGGCTACCTCGAAAAAGATCGCTCGCTATCCGACTACAAGCAGACCATCGCCGCATATCGCAAGGTTTATCTGATTTCCGTCGACGCGGACGAAGTGACGCCGTCGCTCATTGCCGAAGGCGAGCTGTATCAGGAAATGGGCCGGCTGTACGATCCCAAATACTTCCAGTCCGCGATCGATGCCTTCAACTTCCTGCTGAAGCAATATCCCGGCAGCCGATATCGCGGCCAGGCGCTACTCGCGATCGCGCAAATCCAAAAAGACGATTTGAACAACACGGATGACGCACAAGCGACGTACAAGGAATACCTGAAGCGGTTCCCGCGTTCGGAAAAAGCAGCGGATGCGCGCGCCGCGCTCAAGGAATTGGCGGGAGAGCCTACCGGGACTCCTACTCCGGCAAAGGATGTCGCCGCGAAAGACGTGGCCGCAAAAGATGTCACTGCGAAGGACGCCGCCTCGAAAGATGTCGCCTCGAAAGACCTGCGGGCAAGCGATGCAAATCAGCCGCCCGATCTGCAGGGCCAGCGCGTCGAGCCGCGCGTCGCCGATAAAGGCACGCCCAGCGTGAAGGGCGTCCAGACGTGGAATTCGCAGGATTCCGCGCGCATCGTGGTCATGCTGGACGACACGATCAAGTATGATGCCGCGCGAATCGCCTCGCCCGACCGCATCTATTTTGATCTGTATAAGTCCCGACTCAATCCGAAGTTTTCGAGCAAGTCGCTCGATGTGCAGAGCGGATTGTTGAAATCAGTTCGCGTCGCGCCAAACAAGCCGGGTACCGTGCGCGTCGTGCTCGACGTGAACGGCGCGAAAGACTACTCCGCGTTTCTGCTCTCGAGTCCTTACCGACTGGTGATCGACGTTCACGCGCAGGGGGCAACTACCGCCAAGCATGTTCCCGTCCCCACGACCGCGACAGCAACGCCGGCGAAAGCCGCCGAGGTTACGCCCGCTGAGAATTCGCCAAAGGCCGCCGCGGAGACTGTGGCCGTTACGGTCGCGACGAAGGCTCCTCGCGCCGGGTCTCCGGCAAAGCCGGCTACCAAGGTCGCGGCAAAGAGTCCTGCCGCGGCACCAAAACCTGTTACCACAACTGCCGTGGCGCTCGATCCGCCCTCTGAGGCAAAACCGACTCGCGACGGCCAGTCCACCTTAACGCGCGCGCTCGGGCTGAAGATCAACCGCATCGTGATCGATGCCGGTCATGGTGGTCACGATACGGGAACAATCGGGCCGCACGGCCTGATGGAAAAGGATCTCTGCCTTGACGTGGCTCTGCGGCTTGGCAAGCTGATCGAACAGAAGCTCCCCGGCGCCGAAGTGATCTACACGCGCAAGGATGACACGTTCATCCCGCTCGAAGAGCGCACCCAGATCGCCAACGACGCCAAGGCCGATCTCTTCATCTCGATCCATGCGAATTCGAGCCACGATCCTTCAGCGCGCGGAATCGAGACGTATTACCTGAATTTCGCGACGTCCGCCGAAGCGATGGACGTCGCCACGCGAGAGAACGCCAACTCGCAGGAATCGCTCCACGATCTCCAGGACCTGATCCAAAAGATCGCGCGCAACGAAAAGATCGAGGAATCGAAAGAACTTGCGGGCGATATCCAGGGCACGCTGACGGAGCGGCTGCAAGTGGTGAGCCGCAGCGAAAAAAATCGCGGCGTGAAGAAGGCGCCTTTCATCGTGCTGATCGGCGCGAACATGCCTTCCGTGCTGACGGAAATTTCCTTTGTCAGCAACCCAAACGATGAGCGTCTTCTGCGCAAGACTGACCAGCGCCAGCGCATCGCCGACGGCCTCTATCGCGGAATCTCCACGTATCTGGATAACCTCAACAGCCTTTCGGGCAACAAGCAGAAGCTCGTGTCGGACAATCACCTCCCTGACGGTCACCTCGAACCGACAGCAGTGGCGTCGGCCGGGAACCCCAAGTAGAATTACAGCATCTAAATAAAGGCATCCATGCGCCGACTGACCTACCTCCTGATTGCTATGTTCGTCTTGGCCGCCTTCCCTGCCGCGGCGCAGAAGATACTCCCGCGCTCGCTTGGCCAATGGACCGGCGCGTCGAACATTGCTGAACCCATGAGACCAGCGGCTCTAACCGGCGTGATGCCGGTTGCGCCGCAAGCCATCCTGACCGAGTACGGATGGATTTCGACGGAATCGCTCGTCTATACGTCTTCCGCTGCGGGCGGCGCGAACAAGGTGCAGGCAACTGTCTTCAAGTTGAAAGATCCGAGCGACGGTTATGGGCTGTACTCATACCTCCTCACGCCCGATATGGCGCGCGCGGACTTCACCGAGCATTCGTCGATGTCGCATGACCGCGCCCTCGTGCTCGCCGGCAATCTGGTGTTGGACGTCGAAGGACAAGACCTGGGAAATTCCGAAACGCAACTTAAAGCGCTAGTTGCCGCGCTGCGAGCGCACGCTCAGACCGGCCCGCTACCGTCGCTGGGGGAGCTTCTGCCGCAATCGGGCATGGTTCCGCGCACGAATCGCTATATTCTCGGCCCGCAGGCGCTCAATGCCTTTCTCCCTGTCGCACAAACCGATTGGCTCGGATTCTCGAAGGGCGCGGAAGCGGAACTCGCCCATTACAATTTGAAGGGCCACGACGCCACATTGTTGATTGCGGATTATCCGACGCCACAGCTCGCCGCGCAGGAGTTAGGCGAACTTGAAAAAAATTACAACGTGAATGGCTCGAGCCAAACGCCCGGCGCGACGCCGCTGTTCGCAAAGCGATCGCTCACTCTGATCGCGATTGTGTCCGGCGCACCTACACAGACTGATGCCGATACATTGTTGCGGCAGGTTCATTCCGGTACAGAGCTGACGTGGGACGAGCCGACATTCCAATTCAAAGAACCCAGCATCGAGATGATGATCGTCGGCACGATTATTGGTGCCGGCACCATCTGCCTCTTCGCGCTGATTGCTGGCGTGTCTTTCGGGGGGCTGCGGCTGGTTGTGAAGCGTCTATGGCCGGGTAAAATCTTCGATCGCCACGAACACCTGCAGGTGTTGCAGCTTGGATTGGGTAGTAAACCCATAAATTCAGACGACTTCTACGGCTACAGTGCTCCGGCTGCTGGGGGAAGCCCTGTGGACAAAAATTTGCCAGATCGCGTTGCCCTGCGCATATTCCGCTGAAAATAAATGGCTTATACCGCTTTTGGAAATTGGGTTTCACGCTTGACTTCGCGGAATATGCCCACTAGACTGCCGTCCAGGAAAGGGTTCTGTGGCCATCCGCGCATTGGCCGTAGGGCTTTCTCCCCTTGGAGGCCCGCTGCAAAGCGGGCCTTCTCTTTCTCGGGATCCTCGCGAAGCCAAGGACTCAGCCAAAGGCTGGGAACTCCTTCCCTCTCCGGCAGGAATCACAACCGCCAGCAGGTCCACTTGGAAACAGTGTTGCGGGAGCCTAGCTATCCGCGCTTGGCATGGGAGATAATTGAATTAGGATGATCTATCGACAACCGTATGCGCCGAGATATGCGCTCGGCTTAATCGCAATCATCAGTTTCGCATTCGGGCACTCAACCGCCGCGCAACAGCAGCCGGCTGCCGCTTCGCAAGAGACTCCCGGCCAGAAACCGGGTGCAAATTCATCGGCAACGCAGTCATCCCAAGCAGGTGCGCCGACGGACGACCAAAAGAAAGAGGAAAAGCAGGAAGAAACGACTGGGACCTCGAATGACCGCCTCTTTTGGACCATGCCCAATTTTCTGACTGTGAAAGGCGCGGAAATTCCGCCGCTCACGGCCGGGCAAAAATTCAACGTCGTGACTCGATCCGCATTCGACTACTTCGAATACCCCTGGTATGGGATGCTTGCTGGCATCAGCCAGGCTGAAAACGACGAAGCAGGCTATGGCCAAGGCGCGGAAGGGTACGCCAAGCGTTACGGAGCAGCCTTCGCGGATGGCACGATCGAGAACTATATGGTGGGCGCCGTCTTTCCGTCAGCACTTCACCAGGATCCTCGCTTCTACGAACTGGGCAAGGGCGGATTCTGGCATCGCACGCTGTACGCCGTCAGCAGGGTCCTGATCACACGTTCCGATTCCGGTCACCCGCAGTTCAACTATTCCGAGATTTTCGGCAGCGCGACGTCTGCCAGCATCTCGACCTTCAGCTATCACCCAAGAGGCGAGCGAAATATTGGGAACGCCGCGACCGTCTGGGGCACTGAGGTCGGCTATGACGCACTCACGTTCGACGTCAAGGAATTCTGGCCGGACATTCACCGTGCATTCACCCACAAGAAAGCGGGTACGGCAACAGTGGCATCGTCCCCCTAAAGCTCTCCTTGTCAGCAGTTTGCCGAGCGCTCAGTCAAACATCTTGACAAACATGCTGTCGTTCCTGTATTTTCTGTCATGACAGAAATGGCAGAACGCGCCACAACTCGGCTCTCCCCCGTCGCTCAGAAGTTCATCCTACACTGGGGCGAAATGGGCACGCGCTGGGGCGTGAACCGCACCGTCGCGCAGGTCCATGCCCTGCTCTTTCTCTCCCAGCGGCCGCTGCCTGCCGAGGAGATTGCGGCGACTCTTTCCGTCGCACGCTCCAATGTCAGCACCAGTCTTCGCGAATTGCTGGGCTGGGGCATCGTGCGCGTCGCGCCAGTGCTCGGCGACCGTCGCCAGCATTTTGAGTCGATACGGGACGTATGGGAGCTTTTCCGTATCGTCGTGCAGGAACGCAAGAAGCGCGAAGTCGATCCGACGATCCGCGTGGTTCGCGAATGCGTCGCCGAGGCGGGAAAGGCAGGGGCGTCGGAGGCCTATGCGCACCAGCGTCTCAAGGAGCTGCTCGATTTCATCACCACGATGGAGGCGCTCTTCGGCGAATTTCAGCACTTGTCGCCCACGGCCGCGCGCGGGATGGCGAAACTGGGAGGTCGAATTCGCAAGCTGCTTCCGGCATAGAGATACCGAGCCCCGGTAGATCGGGGCTTTTTAAAAATGCGGCGATTTCAGTCTTTACAGAACTAAGAGAAGGAGGCGCGCGATGAACAAAGCGATCGTTACGGGAGCTTCCGGATATACGGGGAAATACATCACGCGGCGCCTGCTCGCCGCTGGGACGAAGGTCCGGACGCTCACCGGTCATCCCGGCCGCCCTCACGAATTCGGCGATCGCATCGAAATTTCGCCGCTGCAATTCTCCGATCGCCGCGCGCTGGTCGAGAGTCTCCGTGGAGCGGATTGCCTCTTCAACACCTACTGGATCCGGTTCAGCCACGGCGCGCGGACCTTCGAAGAGGCGGTCGCCAACACGAAAATTCTGTTCGAGGCGGCCCGGGATGCCGGCGTGCAAAAAATTGTCCACGTCAGCATCACGAACCCATCGCTCGATTCTCCGCTGCCCTACTTTCGAGGCAAGGCAGGGCTGGAAGCGGCGCTCCGGGCTTCGGGAGTCGGCTACGCGATCCTGCGGCCGACGGTCATATTCGGCTTCGAGGATATCCTGGTGAACAATATCGGCTGGCTCTTGCGGCGCCTTCCTTTATTCGCAATTCCGGGACGAGGCGATTATCCGTTGCAGCCCATCTTCGTCGAGGATGTGGCGGAACTTGCCGTGCGCGCCGCCGGAGAACGAACCAGCAGTATTGTCGATGCGGTCGGACCCGAAATCTTCTCGTTCAAGGATTTCGTGCGGCTGATTGCGGCCGAGACGCGCAGCAATGCGCGCATGATTCATGTCCCGCCGAGCGCGGCGCTTTTTCTGAGTTCCCTGCTCGGCGCGGCTGTCGGCGACCGGATCCTTACGCGGGACGAAGTCAGCGGCCTGATGGCGGGCCTGCTCGTTTCTGCCGCGCCGCCGACGGGAACAACGCGGTTTTCGGAATGGCTTCGAGACCATGCGAGTGCGCTGGGGATGGCGTACGCGTCGGAGCTGGCGAGGCACTATGCGTAAAGCCGGCGGAGCGTCACGTCCGTGGACTTGAAATTCACGCGAGGAGGCTGTATGCGATCCTTGGTGATCTTGATTTGGATGGCAGGCGCGGTGCAACTGGCGATTCTGGCGGCAAATTTCGCCGTGCCCGGGAAATTGCACTGCCGCGAGAATCTCGCTCGCGTGTCGCCGATGATCCGCAGCGTGTTCATCGTTCATTGGATGTACATTCTGATGATGATTGCGATGTTTTCGGCGATTTGCTTCGGCTTCGCACCGGAATTGGCCGGCGGGAGCCGCCTGGGCCGTTTTCTGAGCGCGGCAATGGCGTTGTTCTGGCTGCCGCGAATCCCCATTCAGCTGTTTGTCTACGACCGGGAATTGCGCCGCAACAATCGACTGGGAGACGTCGCAATTCTCGCTGCGTTTTCATTTATTGCGCTCGTGTTTGGCGCCGCGGCGCTCGGCCTGAAGGTGTGACATCGTGACGCGGAACGCAATCATCGGCGGTGTCATCTGGTTCGCGCTGTTTGCCTCAGCACAGGCGAACGCGATCAATCTGACGTGGATCGAGCTGCTGTTCTTGCTTGCGCCGCTGGTGATCGTGCCGTTAGGCCTCGAGCTGACCGCGCGCGTTGAAAGCGGACAGGCAATCTCATCGCCCGAGCGGCTGGCAAGAGCACTTCACGTGCCTGCGGCGCTGTGCGCGGTGGCGTCATTCATCTTCGGGCCGGGAATCTTCGCGGCCGCGCTGGCGATCCCCTGGCTGGCTATCTGCGGGCTGCTCGCACTGGGAGGCGTCCTGCGGTTGATCCGCGGAGCCGTCACTCGGCTCGATACGCTCTGCCCTGCTATTTCATTCATTTATGTACTGGTAGGAGGCGCGTGGCTGGTCGCATCGCGGCTCGGGCTGAACCCGCTGGGCTTTCAAGAACCGATCGTGTTGCTCACCGCGATTCATTTCCATTACGCGGGATTTGCGGCGCCGCTGCTCGCGCGTTCTTCGGGCCGAGCAATCCTCGGACAACGCGCGAGGCGCATGGGTGGCGCACTCTTTCGCCTGGTGATGACTGGCGTCATTTTCGGACCGTGTGTCCTTGCGATGGGATTCGTGGTTGGGCCGCGCGTGAAGCTCGCAGCGGCGTTGATCCTGGCGGCGTGCGAGATCGGGCTGGCGATTTCATTTGTATTCGTGCTCAACCGGCTCGCGCGCCTGAGCGCCGAGGCACTGATCACAATTGCGGCAGCTTCTGTGGCTTTCTCGATGGCGCTCGCGGCGGTGTGGGCGATCGGTGAATATCCGCTGCAGGCGTTTGTAAATCTGGACCAGATGGAGCGCCTGCACGGCACGGCCAACGCATTCGGATTCACGCTCTGCGGATTGCTCGGCTGGATTCTCTCGATGAATACCGAATCGCCCCGCGAGGAGTCGCAACCATGAGAATCGCAATAACAGGCGGCACTGGATTTATCGGGCGGCATCTGGCCAGAGAACTTGTCGCGCACGGACACGAAGTCGTGCTGATCGCCCGAGGACTCGACCGGCGCGATCCTTCGGCGTACGCGATTCCGAACACGCACTTCTTCTCGGCCGATCTATCCAAATGTCGAGGAGCTCACCCGCGCGTTTTCGGCCTGTGGAGCGAACAGATCCGCCGCGGGCTTCCGGAAGCTGCGAGCTTTGGACTGCGAGACCTGCGATGCTGCGCTCGCTAGCAATGGCGAACGGGAGTGACGCGAAGGGTTCTGTTACGACGCCCGCCCCGAACCAGCGCGCCTGGCTGGGATGGATTCCGCTCGTTGTGTTACCCGCGACCGTGAGCATGTTTCGTGCTTATCTTGCGCCGTGGGCATTCATGTGGCTCCTGGCGTTCGCGATTTTCCTGGGATGCAAGTGGGCCACCTGGTTCCGCGCCAGAATCGACGGCGTTCGCGCGACGCCCGCTCGCAACGTCGCATACCTATTTCTCTGGCCCGGGATGGACGCCGCTGCGTTTCTGGGCGCCGGTCGCAGGATCGCACGGCCTCGCGCGAGTGCGTGGCTCGTCGCAGCGGCGAAAACTGTCGTGGGCTGCGCGCTGATCTGGCTCGTTGCGCACAAACGACCGGGCGCCAACACGCTACTCGACGGTTGGATCGGCATGTTGGGACTCGTTCTCTTACTCCATTTCGGATTGTTTCATCTGATCGCGCTCGCGTGGCAAACGGTAGGCGTGAACGCCCAGCCCATCATGCGTTCACCGATTCTCTCGACATCGCTGAGTGACTTCTGGGGCAGACGATGGAACCTCGGCTTCCGCCAGCTGACGCACGGTCTCGTCTTCCAACCGGTGCGCAGGCGATTCGGCTCTGCGTCGGCGCTTCTGGCATCGTTTCTGGTTTCGGGAGTCATTCACGACTTCGTGATCTCGTTTCCCACTCGCGGCGGGTACGGCCTGCCGACCGGCTACTTTGTTCTGCAAGGGATCGGCGTGCTCGCCGAGCGTTCGAAGATCGGCTTGCGTCTGGGGATCGATCACGGATTCCGTGGCTGGCTGTTTGCGCTGCTCTGTGCAGGAGCGCCCGCGTACTGCCTCTTTCATCCGCTATTTATTAGACGAGTGATTTTGCCGTTCTTTGGATGGCTCGGTTCCCTTTAAGCGTAGTGATCGCAGAAAGGAGACGCCATGCAAACAACCCAACAGTGGATGATTCTAGTTCCCATGGAGACCCTCTTCAGCCTCGCGTTGTGGCTTGCGGGCATCGGTCACTTCTGCGTTTTGATTGCGAGCTTTCAGGTGCCGCGCCGCCTGGGCTGGAAAGAAGATCTCGCGAAGCTGACCCCGTTCAACCGAAAGCTGATGTGGGTGCACGGCGGATTCGCGGTGCTGACGATTATCGCGTTTGGCTTGCTGACGCTCGTTCTCCACAACGATATGCTGCGCGGCGAAAGAGCTGCGCTTGGCCTCGCAGCTTTCATCGGCGTCTATTGGAGCGTGCGCATCGTCGTCGATTTCACGTATTACGATCACAAGGACTGGCCGAGCGGCCGCGGCTTCGTCGTCGGACACGTGCTGCTGACGCTGCTTTTCGCGTTTCTTGCGGTGACGTACCTTGGACTTTTCGTCTGGCGAGTCTGGCTCCGGTAACCGCGCGGCGCCCACCTACTGAGCGACGCCGGCGGCAGACCGGACGGAATTCAAAACTTTCTCGTAGTAGGCTTCATAAAGCGGAATGATGTCGTTGGAACAGTACCGCCGGCGGGCATTCACGCGTGCCATTTCACCCATCATGCGGCCGCGATCGGGGCGCGTGAGAATCTCGATCGCGTATCGCGCGGCGCTGCCGACGTCGCGCGGTTCGAAGAGATAGCCGTCCACCCCGTGCGCGACGACTTCCGGCAAGCCGCCTACGTTCGTCGCAATCACGGGCACCTCGCAAGCCATCGCTTCGAGCGCCGCCAGTCCGAAGGACTCTTCATCGCTCGGCAAGAGGAACAAGTCAGCCAACCCCAGTTTGTCCTGCACGTGGTCCTGCTTGCCGATGAAGAACACATCTTTCGCCAATCGCTTCTTCCGAACGATATATTCGGCGGCTCCGCGATCCGGGCCGTCTCCAATCATCACGAGCTTGGCAGGCATTTTTTCACGCACGAGCGCGAAAATTTCGATGGCATCCGTGATGCGCTTCACGGGACGGAAGTTCGAGAGGTGCATCAGGATGGGCTCGCCGTTAGGCGCCCATTTCGCGCGGGCCGCCGGGTCGTCCAGGCGCTTGTAGAGATCGCAGTTGACGAAATTCGGAATCACGTCGATGGGCCGCTTGATTTCAAACTCTTTAAGCGTGCGGTCGCGCAAATAATTCGAAATGGCCGTTACACCATCGCTCTGCTCGATCGAGAAACGCGTGATGGGTAGATAGCTGCGGTCGTTGCCGACGAGCGTGATGTCGGTGCCGTGCAGCGTGGTGATGAACGGCAGCTTCTTCGGCGCGGCCATCATGCGCGCGAGCAACGCGCTCACCGAATGCGGAATCGCATAGTGCACGTGCAGCAGATCGAGCGATGCCGACTCGGCGACCTCGGCCATTTTCGTCGCAAGCGCGAGCGTGTATGGCGGATGGTCGAACAGCGGATAAGTGGTGACTTCCACCTCATGGAACCAGATCCGCTCGTTCGCACCGTTCAAGCGGATCGGCATTGCGTAGCTGATGAAATGGATTTCGTGTCCGCGAGCGGCGAGTTCGAGACCCAGTTCCGTGGCCACCACGCCGGAACCGCCGTACGTTGGATAACAGGTGATCCCGATTTTCATGGTGGTTGAGCCCCGTGGCTGGGCGAGCCGATTTAGACGTGCGCATTCACGATGAATTGCGCGAAGGCCCGATCCTACTGGCCGTTCGCGCCACCCTGCGCGGCGTCTTCACCCTCTTTGTACAGGTACCGGATGCAGTGCTTATAAATGAGGAGATTCGGGCTGCCGTAACGCGTGAGCTTGATGCAATCCCGGTCGTACCATTCGACCGTGCCGCGAAGGACTTCGCCGTCCGTCAAAACCACAGCGACGGGCGTGCGCGATTGCATCTGCTTCACGTAATAGAAATTTTCCGCGTACGTCTGCTCGGGGGGAGCCGGTTTCTTACGCACGGGCTGCGCCACCTGAGGTGCAGGCTGTGACGGCCGCGGTGTGAACTGATCCTTCACGTCGGTAAGAGTAGGGCGAAACAGCTTGCGGTTTACCATAATTGCTCCTCAGTTTGCTACCTCTTATGACTGCGGGAGATGATGTTCGGTTGCAACTTTTTGCCAAGAAAATAAGGGCGAACCGGGGGCCTTAACGGACGCTCAATGAAGTGATCAGCGCGTCCAGACCCAGTTGGCGGCCGATGTTACGGCGCAGCCCGCCTTCCAGCGTGTCTAGGCCGCGCGTGGCCTGCATAACCCACTTCCAATCGACCTTCTTGCCCAGGGTCTCGATCTCCCGCCGCAGGTCGGGGTTACGGGGGAGACTGTTCTTCGAGCCCTCAGAGGATTCAAGCAAGTCCGTAAACAAACTATAAAACAGCGCCAAAACATTTTCAAACGATTCCTGCTCTTGCTTGGCAAGCTGAGCGGTGGTGGCGAAGATTTCTCCATATTTTTCGCCGGTCACGGCCTGCTCCAGGAGCCGCAGAACGCTCCTGCGAAGCCGGGCGGACTCCTCAAGATCGAGTGAAAGCGCCGCACCGGGGCTGCCTCCTGAGAGCTGCGCGGCCAGTTTGCGCTCCGCCGGCTTCGCTTTGGTGCGGTCTGCGAGAAAGGCCTCGATTTGTTCGGCTGGAACCGGCGCAAAGTGGAACTGAAGGCAGCGCGAACGGATCGTGGTCAGCAGTGAATCCGGGGTCGGGGCGAGCAAGATCAGCGTCGCGGATTCGGGCGGCTCCTCCAGAATCTTGAGAAACAGGTCCGCATCGGTCCAGCGCATCGTATCCGCGCCGTCGAGGATGAACACGCGGCGGCGTCCCTGCGGCTTGAAATAGGCCGCGCGCTGCACCGCGCGCAGTTGGCCCACGCGGATCATCGGGCGCGCCACCGGATTGCGCAGGCGCACTGGATCGGGCACGATCAGCCAAACGTCTGGATGCGTCTCGAGAATCAGGGGCATGCGCTCGACCGTGGCCGCGTCGGCGCTTTCGCCGCGCCCGGCAAGCCCCGCTTCGATGAGCGGCGCGGGATCGGCGAGCGGCGCCATGCGCAGACAGGAAGCGCATTCGCCGCAAAAGTCGTCCTTCAGGCGCTCGCAGTTCGCGGCTTGCGCAAACATTCGCGCGAGAGTGAATTTGCCGATGCCGCGAGGTCCCGTGAAAAGAAGTGCGTTTGGCACGCGCTCGCGGCTCAACATGCCGCGCAGCGCGCTGACGATGCGCTCGTTGCCGAGAAATTCGCCGAAGCCCATAGGATCAGCCCTTTGCCCCGAGCGCGGTAGATGTGCGCGATTCTACCGCCGCCAGAATCTCTTCATGAATCGCCGCGGGAGCGCGGAGAGCGCCAGATGCGCCATCGAAGCATTCGATCTTCACCCAATTCTGCTGCTGTGCAAGCTCCTCGTAAACGTGCGAGGCTGCTTCGAGGTGCACGACATCAGCTTCCTGCAAATCGCGCCCCAGCTTCGTGTAGTCGCGCGCGACTTTTTCTCCAATCAGGCGGTGCGCCTCGGCCACTGGCACGCGCAGATAGATCACAAGATCCTCGGTCGGCAGCGCATGAACCTCATATTCGAGCTGCTTGAGCCATGCGAGGAATTCCTCGCGCTTCTCGCGCGGCACGCGCGCTCCCTGATGCGCGAGATTCGAGCCGACGTAGCGGTCGGCGAGCAATATCTTCCCCGAGGCAAGAGCCGCTTCGAGAATAGGCTTCGATTCGAGGCGGTCGCACGCGTAGAGCAGTGCAGAAAAGTGCGGATCGACGGCCGCAAGCGGGCCAAATTCCCCATTCAAAAATTTTGCGATGAGCTTGCCGAAAAAACCGCCATAGTTGGGAAAACTGATCTGAGAAAACGCGATTCCCCGACGCGTGAGCGCAAACGCAAGCGCATCAAGCTGCGTGCGTTTTCCGGAGCCGTCGATTCCCTCGAGAACGATAAATTTTCCGCGCGCTGGCATGGAAGTAGGAGCGAGTTTAGCACAGGACAGATTCAGGGCTGGGGGCCTGAGACCCATCGCAGGGCGAAATGGGAGGGACGGGTTTTCTTGGCGATTAGAACGAGTTGCTGTCCTTTGTTTCCAGCGAGTTAGCTCGCTTTCTGCTCGCCGCCTTTGGCGATTAGAATTCTTAGGAAGGGAGACTCTGGAGAGTCGAACCGAGACACACGCCGGCTGCCTCGCTGCCGAGGAGTACATCGTTCGCCATGCGTAATGTTCGCGCATCGTTTCCACGCTAGCAGGCTGCGATGGGTTGTCAAGGATGGGCGCCTGTTGGAATAGGAAGGTCACATCGTTACCCCCTATCGGAATTGAAGTGCCTGAGTCCGAAGAGGCGGTTAGAGATGGCCGCCCGGCTGGGGGGAGAGCCGGGCGGCGCGTGGCGGCTAAAATCCC